>Ga0209000_1001264_pt1 | contig 16812 bp, 31 predicted proteins | sample RifGroD2_FD_183998 | JGI IMG/M metagenome (GOLD analysis project Ga0209000, IMG submission 183998) | Groundwater microbial communities from Rifle, Colorado, USA - Groundwater D2 (SPAdes) (version 2) | ecosystem: Environmental > Aquatic > Deep subsurface > Groundwater | place: Rifle, Colorado...
AGCTAAAAACCGCATGTAGCAAGGATTCTAAAATCAAAGAAGAGAAGGAGGAACAATGTGACGACTGATATTGAATCGTATGAAGGTGGACAGAAGATAATGTTTGGTAAATATTGCGAGTTTGTGATAAAAAGGATAAACCAAAACAAGGTAGTCTACATATTATCCCAAAATAAGGATAAATAAGATTACCTTAATTAATATAAAATTTTTGTTTGATTATTTGATTAGACTTAATATGCTGGCAGAACACGCAATTACTAATGATGATCCAGAAACAATAAAAATAACTCCTACCAATGCCATAACTATTCAACTCCTTTGGAAATTATCATAAGTTTAATATCTCCAAAGAAAAGATAAATATACATTTTAAGTATGGGTATACAAAAAGTTTACCAGTATACAAAGGTATACTTATTAAAAGTAGTATACCAAAAGAAAAAGTCCTGATTTCTCAGAACTAACACTTAATCGTCAAACATTTAACTATCATGTCCATATAATAACTTTCCTTATCCTCTAGTATTACTTTGTCCTGATTTTAAAAAAATAATCATATAACATTCTTCTAATTATAAATACAAATATACTTATCTTAATAAATAGATATGTTTGTCCACATTAACAAACCTATAATTGTAGACAAGTATATATACTTACAATTGTAGATATATTTACCCACAATCGTATACTTGCAAAGGTCTACAATCAATGATAAACTACATTATATTGGAATATCATTTAAGGAGGCATTTATAATGAATGAAATGAACGAAGAGGTTATTTTAGGGCTTGATGCAGGAAATTCATACTATAAAACTAGTGAAGGGATAGTTTTAAGAGCAAGAATTAAGTTTAATACTGAGGGAGATGGTCTACTCAAAAGCAATACTTATCTAGTTAAAAAAGATGGTTTAAGTCATCTTGTAGGCGATCCAGAAGGGAAAACCTATATCAATCCAGATAAGTACACCACAGCACATTTTGATCTGTGTACATTAACTGCTATTGCTTTAAGTTTCCCAAACTGTAAAGATATTAAAGTAAAACTAGTTGTTGGTACTCCTGCAGGGTACTATAAACAACACGCAACACTATATTTGGAAAAGTTACGAACTATGGGGCCACAAACAATTAATATCGGGGATGGTAGAGGTAATATTAATATTGAAATCACTGATTCTATTTGTTACATTCAATCTGGAATCACTGATTCTCAAAAAGAAAAATATGACTATCCCCTATTAGTTTTAGATTTTGGTGGAGGAACTTTGGACGCTTCATTATGGCGCAAAGGTGATGATATTAACCCTGAAAATACTGAAGTAATTTTGGATTCAAAAGTTAGTTATACTCAATTTGGTTTTGATCAAATATTAGAACAAATGACAACGACCTTTAATTCTAAAAATGGAACTAAATTTAAACCTCATGAATTATTGCAATATCTCAAACGTTCAGAAATTACATTGCGAAAACAAAGTTATGATTTACAAAGGACAAAAGATGAAATTCTTGTAGACTATATTGACAATGTAATTTCTTCTTTAGAGCAAACATTTGATTTACAGCAAGCATTAGAAACATGTGTTATGGGTGGCCCTGCTGAAATATTATTGCCTTATCTTAATATTAAACTAGATAATACAGCAAAATTATCTAGTGAACATCCTCAATTAACTAATGCTTTAGCATATTTAGATGGAGGAAAACAATATTGGGATTTGGATGAGTAACTATGGGTAGTCTAAGAAAATATGTTGGCACAAATCTTAGTTCAAAAAATGATACAATTCTAATTGATTATGTTAATCAAATGGAAGAACAAGGAATTTCTAATTCACAGTTGGTTAAAACTTGTTTAAAATTTTATATGGATTATTATCCTAAGAAACTTAAATTAGATGAATTTAATGAAAAAATTACAGATAACATTGTGTCAGGTAAAATTAAGGTTTCTGTAAATAGTGTAAAAATTCCAAAGAAAACGAGAAAGAAAAATGAAGTTATTGTGAATGAGATTGAACTGGTTGAGGAATCTACTGCGACCTCTGATAAAAAGAAAGATAGTATCTTTCTTAAAACTATGAACAATCTTATGTCTGAGTAATTAATTTTGTTTAATTTATAAAAGCACTATCCAGTTAATTTTGGATAGTGCTTATTTTTCGCTTTTATTGTTAGGCCCAACAACTTATCAACATGTGGATAAAACTTTCTAAACATATATACCTGTGGACAAATTTCATGTATACTTAGAAGGAGATTTGTATCAACCTGTCGAATATATAACTCTAACAAATTAACTCAATAAAATAAGCGAAGCCCATCAGGTCTTGCAAGGACTTGACAGGCTTTTGATCAAGTAATGTTCCAACACAACATTTACTTGACGCTCTTGATATTAATTATAGTCAGATATAGAAAAAAATCAAGTCTATATTTTGGTAATAATTTAGTAAAAGAATGTCAAAAGTTGGTAGTGTGTAATGGAACATGCTATCAATTTTTTATTGAGGTTAATTAACTTAAATTAAATAAGCAAATGAAAAATCTCCTAAAGCGTAGAGTTTTGCCGACACATCGCTTTAGGAGACCCAGAAGACTAAATGAAATTCTTATAAACCTATTGTAACATTTTTAAGAAATTTTGTATAGTCCTCTAGCATTGCTATCGAAAAATTTATAATGCTAGAAAGTAGTTGATTAATTATGTTCAGATTACCAAAACCACAGAAAAATTTTATGGAAGTCCCTAATATTGTTTTTGATGAGTTAATTCCTAGAATTAGTAATTTTTCAGCTTTAAAGGTTTATCTATTGATGATTAGAAAAACATGGGGTTTCGCCAAGACTGGTGATTGGATCAGTATTTCTCAATTAATTAAACTTACTGGTTTATCTCGTCAATCCTGTATAAATGGATTAAATTGGTTAGAAGAGAATGGTTATGTGTGGACTGCTTCGGCTGGAGTAAATGGCAATATCAAAAAGATGATTTTTCTATGCTCAGAAGAGACAGAAATTATTGAGCAATCATTCAAAGAAGGTGTAATTAGTGCAGATAAATTATATGAAAAAATGATGGAAGAAAGGGATAGTTAAAATGTCAACCTGTCTAAATTCTATACTGGTTAGAGGGTACTTATCCACAGAAAATACCAATCTAAAATTTAGACCAGTCTAAGTTTTATACCCGACCAGTCTAAATTTTAGACCCACAAAAGAAACTAATACAAGGTGTGTATATCTTACTATTATTACCATTTAAGTAGAAAGTTATCCACAGGTAAAATTATCCGATAGTAGATAAGCATCTTGATATAGTATCATCAATAATTATGTAGCAAAAAGAAAGTTAGTGCATAATGTTCGACTATGAACAAGAATCAGAAATTGAAAGAATGCTAAAAGATGATATTCGAGAACAAAAGCGTACAGGTAATGGAATTCATGGTAGAGCATCAAGATTAAGAAAACACGAATCGGTTAGAACTCCTTCGGAAAGTTTAGTTGGAATTGAAAAGAAAATAGTGATGAATGCTGGAGTAATTATTACAACAACGATTGGAGAAATGAAAATGAATGAACTTTTAACTAAAGTTATCAGAGGAGAAATTCCACCTAAAGTAGAATTTGAAGCATTAGATTTCGATGACTGTCAAAAAGCTACAGCAGAGTTAAGAAGATTACATACAAATGCGGAAATTATGAGAGAATGGAAGATAGCATCACAATCATTATCTAATTTCTTTTTTAAAATGCAAGTAGACAAAATCAAAGGTGGTCAGATTCTTATTGGTCAATCTGCTATAGATTTTATTAATAAAGGAAGAAAGACAAGAGGAATGACTTTAATTGGGGAAGAAAATAATCAAGAAGAGAAGGTTAAAAGACCATACCATAAACATATTGCCGTAAATTATGATAGCGATATTAATGATAAAAATGTGAAAGAAATTGATGACAAAAGTGTTACCTCAACTACAATTATAGAACCAATAAATGTAGTTGAGGTAAATAATGCTTTAATTAATATTAAGAGAAAATTTAATACTTTGGAACTAGAAAACTTCCTGCAAAGATTATCTATGTTTTTGAGTGAGGATCATCAGGAATATTTTATTGAATTAAAAGTTACTGAAATTATTAAAAAGGAGTAGGCAATTACAAGATATCCAAAACAATCTTTACAGCTTCAAATTCAATTTCTTTCTCTCTAAACAAATCACCATACAATTTTCCAATTCCACCTGAAGTATCTAATCTAATTTTGCACCATTGGACTATTTTATCTTCTTTGGTTTCTTTATCTAAAACATATTTTGTTGAGTATTTAATAATTCTATTAACGCATTCTTCAGGTGTTCCATTTAATGATTGCATTTTGCTTTTGTTAAGAAACCATATTACGCAATTGCTTTTCCTTGGATCAATAATCATGTTAATTACCCCTACTCAAACAATTTAACTGTATTCTTAAATATACCTGCCATATCATTTGAATATCCAAATCTATCTTGATTCTTATCAATACTAGTCAATATATTACCATCATTATGTCTCATAGTTGATGCTTTCCAATCACAAATCATTTCAATTAAATCAATTAATGTCATATCTTTAACTCCATTAGGGTAATGCTCTGGATGATGGTTATTTTTAGCATAATGATGATCTAGTGCAGGTTTCATCTCTTTGAGAAATTGATAATATTCTTCACTTCCATAAGTTGATTTAGATAATTTAGGTGTGTATTCTGTAAATATGTCTACCTCTACATCCTCTAATTTTGAATTATCATGATTAATTGCTCTTTCTGATAAAGATTGAATTACCTGATTCATATATTTGTTTACCAATTGTTTATGTTTATATGTATCGCACATTGTTTCATATTTTGTCATTATTATATTAAATTCCTCCTAAGATTTTATCTCTTTAACTAAATGTTCTATCCCTTTAATACTTTCTCCGTAATATTTGATATCGAATAATTTTAATAATTTTATAATATCTTCTAATGTATTTACTTTATCAAAGTTAATTTCATATTATTTTGGAGTATAGCAATTTGTGTGACACTCTTCATCATTTAAAACTTCTTTACATACTGGACAAATCCAACTCATTTTAAACCATCCTTTCTATTATTTAAAAATTTGATTTTACATTTATTTTAACACCCATTAGGACAAATCAAAATTCTCTCATAACTTTCATTTCCAAAATGTTCACCTCTTGATTCATTTACCTCTACTAATTCACTATGACAAGTTGCACATAAACCATAATCTTTTGCAAATTCTTCATTCTTTTCAACCATATATTCAAGTAACTTACTAAAATCAATTGCTTGAGTTGGAGATATTAATCCATTACAAATTTGTAAATATTGAGGATCACCTACACTAAATTCTAGAAAATTTTCTATATCATCGCACTCAAATGGAAGCTTAGAGATGGATGGATTTTGTGTACTTTCATAATCATTTGCATTAATATTATTTTTTAACGATTGATTATACATGTAATCTGTATATTCATTACATGGGAATTCACATATATCTACTCTAGGGCATTGTCCACAAATTATATCTGAGTAATAACTCATTATTTTAATCTCCTTTTATTTAAATATTTGGTAAGTAATAATCGATAATATATCTAACTGCATCTTCTAATTTTACACATTCTTTAGTTAAACATAATTTCATCCAAGGATGACATAAATTAACTTCGTTTAATCCATATCCTATAACTGGCTTATCTAAAATATCATAAGCATAATACATTTCAATTGCTGTTCCAATGCTATTTGGTTCATTAAGGTTTACTAATATCAAATCACTTGCCTTTACCATATGTAAATCAAACTTTTTAATTTCAGATTCCGTATATGTATTTGGGTTCATTTCAAAATTATAATAATCTGATGGACTAATTGTATGTATTTGGTCATCAGAAGCAATTCTTAATAATCTTTTTGCATTTACTCTCCAAGTATTATATTCTTCAAAACTTAGTCCAGACATTTTCCCTGCAAGATAACATTTAAATTTATTATTCATTAAAACAACTCCTTTAACTTCTCGTCTAATTCTTCAACTGTTCCACTATTCTCAATAACATAATCAAATTCAAAATCATCTAAATCGGATTCAGAAACATGATTTTCCATTTCTTCATTTTGTATAGCATTAAAATTTGGTCTAACAACTCGAATTGTTGTTAACTTATCAATATGTTTAAATTGTAAAAGGAAATCAAAATAATCGTAATTAACTTTTTCACGAAAACTTTCTACTATAGCAACTGTATCTTTATTAGCAAAAGGATAAATATCTCTATCCCATACTCTTCTTGCCATATGATGAGGGAAAAATTCTGTTCCTACACGATAAACTTCAGCCATAAATTTACGACTCTCTAGAGTGTCTATTCCATTCCAATAAAAATCATTTTTAGTTAATTCTCTTATGTAAGTTGATAAACTGCATCTGATTACATGTTTATTTTTTAATTTAAATAGTTGTTCTAGTTTTGTCGATAAAATTCCTTTACCAGAGTTTGATTTTCCACTTACAAGGATGATTTCCATTTATTCTGCCACCTTGCCACAAGAATTTTTTTCATTGCAAAATCCATTTACTTCGCATTTTACTTTTGCATAGCTCATAATTTTTAACCATTCATTATCTAAATTACCAACAACGCTTTTTAACTCCTTAACAAATTTTCTAAATTCCCAATATGCTCTAGTACATTCTCTGACTTCAACCATATGTAAAATTGCTCTAGCGTTTATTTTTAATATAATTTTACTTTCCATTCCTAATGGTAAAATATTAGCTGTGTCTTCTTTTGGAATTCCTAAATTCTCTAATTTTTTATAAGCATTTTGAATAAAAAACATTATATTATCATATATTGCATGTGCTTCAAAGTTTTTAGAAATTGATTCTGGAGTAATATAATCGAATTCTCCATATTTAACATATCTTGTACTAGCTTGTAACCTAGAGGTTCCAGAAATATGGGTATAAATTTCACGGATAACTTTGGCAGAATAACCACTTATTTGCAATGTAACATCTGCGTATTCTAGAACTCTGCCATGATTTGATTCAATACAGTCAATTCCTATTTGTGGCGAAGGAGTTGAATCCCAACAATAACTAGCGCATTCTCCCATAAGTGATAATGGATTTTGTGTATAATTAATTACTTTAATTGTCATATAATCTTCCTCTCTTAATTAAACTTACTCAAATTTTACTTTGTCATATTGATACTTTTTATGATATATACATGTTTGTTCATAGCAACAGTTTGGGCAGTCTCTATGATATAGCATTTCCTGATTATTACAGGCAAATCTATTACGCATAGGAGTCAAACCCTTTTCAAGAATCGCTTTCTCAATATCAGAAATTTCTTCTTGATTATCTTCATTACCATTTTCTTGATCTAACAACCATTGTTCATATTCCTCAATAGTTTTAAGAAATCCAGAAGTAATATCTTTTAACTCATAATCATCATCGAATTTTATTTTATAGTAATAGACGTCTTTTCTAATGCTTCTTTTAACAATAGTGCATTCTTGACCTCTGTATTTTACAATTAAACCAACAAAAATTACTTTATCTTCAGCATTAAATTTAGGTATTTTTTTGATTTCGCTTAATTCACTGTATTTGTCTTCTTTTTTTGCTTTAGGTGTTCTGGGATTGAGATTGATTTTACCCTTCGCTATAACTTTCACATCCTTTACTATTGATTTTTTATGTACTACTACCTATAAACATTATATCTTAATTAACTCACAAAGTCAAAATAATTATTTATTTATTTATTCTCACAACTCTAATATTGAGGGAATCCAATAACCATATCATCTTCCCAACTATCACCTTCTGGTAGATAAATATTAGTCAACGCATCTCCATTGCGATACATGCTTAAACAATTGCTATCAAAAATATCAATTTCAAATTTTTCAAAATAAATTTGTATATCTTCATTAATGGTTAAAACATCAAAACAACTATTACCTTGAATTCTAGCATTATTTATAACTAATTTAATTAAAGATAATAAATTACCATCTGATTCTGATTCTATTGTGATAGGTTTATTCAATGTTTTTGCCATAAAAAATTCTAAATCAAAATCTTGCATTATGTATTCCTCCTCTAATTTTGCTTATCTAAGCCTTCATAAACAAATCCTTAACACAATTCCACCCTAATAAAATTCTAACTCATCCTACATGCCATTCTGTCGCTCTCAAAGCGTTTCTACTTTAATACATCAGGCTCATTTAATAGATCATAAGCGACCTTAATAACTTGTCTGAGAATAATATCACATTCTTCGAAATCTCTTCCTTCAAAATCAGAAATTAAAAATTCCATTATTCTGTCATAGTGCTTTGCTTCTAGTTCTTTGTTTACATTGTTTTCAGTCATAATTAATCATTCTCCTTTTAAATTTATTTATAATTAGTTTCTTGGTGTTTATTTCATTAATTTGATTAAAGTGAAATAAGATTGTGTTCATTTATTACTTATTTCACTTATTATAATATCAACATCAACTTTCTCTTGGTACAAACATTGGTCGAGTTTCAAATCTTCTAGTTCTGGCGGGGTCATAGCAACTACAACTTTTACATGGGCAATTTATACAATCAGTAATAGAACCAAAGTATTCTAATCCCATTTTTGAGAATTTCCAATTAACGCAATCTGTACAAGCAACACGCTCATCTTTATCCATGATATTCACTTTCTCTCATATTTATTCTATGATTTATAAATATTTATTTTACAACTTTTAAATCTAATGCGACATGTTGTTCTTTGCCCATAACATGATATTTGTGGATGTCAACAACTTTATAGTTTTTACTTTCATCTTTGATGACTATTTGATTGTTGATTTCATAATTAGGATTGTTTGAGGCGTATACTGTTACTACTTCATCTTTTGAGTTGTAGAGTAGAATATCTATATTGTTTCATCTCCTTTAAATATAAGTTTTATCAATTCTAAATAATAATCTCTCTAACCAATTACTATTCAAATTTAACAACATTTCTTTTGTGTCATTCAATAAATTCCAAATATCTTTATATTCGCTTTGTTCAACTTCTTTAATGATATAATATTCGTTTTGATCATATCTCCAACCCCAAGTATTGTCTTGATATTTACCATCTTCTAATTGATTAATAAAATGGACACATTGTGAATTATCATCGTTGTCAATAGCAAAACATAAAAATACTTTCTTTGCTTTATCTTCTTTAATCTTTTGAACTGAATTTAAATGACATCTGCGATTAAAAGGTGCTTCACCTAAGACAAAGTTATCTGTATTGAGTTTTGTATAATTGGTGATTGCATATTTTCTAATACGTAAGAATATGTCTTGTTTGCCCATGATTCTCCTTTCTTAGCATGAAATTTATCTTTTAATCTACAATTTGTTTCCAACTAAGTACTAAAGCAATTACTATATTGAGTATAGGTATAAACGAAAGACCAATACATTGTAAATATGTATGTTTATCTTTTGAATATGATTTATCTATTTTGTTGATGTCTTCAATTTTTAGTATTGTAAAATATAATATTGAGATGTATAAAGGGACTAGATAAGATACTAGTAACCACTGTACTAAACCCAAAAATGTAATCTCCTTTCCATATGAAATAGGTTATTGAAGCCATTAATTTATTAACTCATAAACCTCTTCTACTGCTAACTTATTATTATATATTTTTTCAAATATTATTTTTAACTCAGGAGCGAAATAATACATATCAGGATAAAGTGATTTATATTCATCACTATATTTAATATCAGATATAAAATCCAAATAACTTTTAAGTGTTTTTGCTTTAATATTTGCGAAATATATGTCTTTGAAGAATAATGTATCTTTAATTTCTATAATTGATCTTAACCACAGCATGACTCCATCTATAGTATCGAATATAGTTTCTTCCCGTGATTTATTTCATTAGTTGCTTTTTCATAACCCTGAACTTCACCTTTATCAAAACCAATATCATATCCTTCTATTTGACCTTCTTTGAATCCCTTTTTCTGTCCTATGTCTACTCCTTTGGTATAACCTAAATCATATCCTCTTTGTAGAACTTTATTATAATATTTAGCAATTGGGTTAAACATCATATCCCTCCATCCGTTAAAATCATTATTTGTTGGTATTACCACACTTATCTTCAAATTTATCATTACCAAAAACAGATTCATAAGGGTATCCGTCTTCACTACCTAATGCGTATCCTATATAATGACCATAATCTTTTATTTCTGTTACAAACATTTTATCAAAACTTACACCAAAACCACCATTCCAATCATCTCTATATAATACTTCGTCCATAACATTAGCTAGAGGTAGCTCTTTCCCTTGTGCTTCACATTCTAAGGCATCCTCTAAACTATCATATAATTGTTTGCACATTTCACATTCATACTTCAACAATTTTCTTACCATTATTCTTCTCCTTTCATAAGCCATTCAAACTATCATTTCTTGGTATTTGATTTTTCATTTTCAATCTTTTTTATTTTATCTAAAACTTCTAAAACATGATTTCTTATACCCCTTACTCCACATATATGTACTTTCGTTATGATAATCTTTGCAAATAGAATTTATTTCATTGAGTAACCATTCTTTTAATTCTTCCATTAAGATTCCTCCCTTCTTTGATTTATCACCTCCTTTCTGTCTTTTAAAGTATTTTGCTAATTCAATGGTGATTCGTAGGAGTGTGACAATACATATAATTATTTTATATTATATGTATTGTCTTTTGGTTTTGTGTTTTATAACGTAAATTCTTTAATTTCAATTCCTAATTTATTTTCTAACCACACACCCACTAATCTACGATGACAAAATTCACCACTCTTCTCCCAACAAAGCAATACAGCATCTTCTCCTAATTCTTCATAAACTTGTTTGGGATCTAGTTTATCAAGAACATCTTTATAATATTGCTCTATGTAAAATTCTTCATCTTTATTTTGTTTGTATTTATTAAGTGGTGCCCAACTTGGAGCAAGCTTCTTGTATTCTCTACAATTTGTGTACCATTGTGGTTTGCTTAATGCAATTGATACAGCATTTTCTCCTTTGTATCTTGCGTAGTAGGATGTTTGGATAGTGGTCACTCCTTTTTTTATGAGATTACACTTTAGGATTAATCTTCTAATATATACTCTGGACGAGGTATTTCAAATAATTCTCCAACTAATTTTGCACTTCTAATACCTTTGCCATAAACTCTTATAAAGTCTAAATGTTCTTCTCTGACTAAGAAACCTTCTTTTGGGACAGAAATATATTGTTTTTTACAATCAGGATTATAAACTGTATTTCTCATTGCGTTTGTATATTCAACAAAGTCAATTAAATAAATTTTACTCACTCTTTATCTTCCTTTCTTTAAATAACATCAAATTCCATTTTGCTAGGAATTAACAAGATTATCATGTAATTCAAATATGTTTTCTTTAAGGTTTTCTAACCGACCAATCAATTTTATATAATCAAGATAAAACATCTCATAATTGTCACGGACATTAGATTTATCTACAAAGTCTGGGTTTTGAACACAACCACCTAATTTCGAAACTAGATACTCAATACTTTTTATTTCATTAAATAATTCTTCTGATTTATCACGGTTTAATGTTTTCCTATCTAACACTTTTAATACTTTATTTTCGCACCCATAATTATCAAAAGCATCAGGACATGGTTTGATACAACCATAACAAGTCATTTAATCTTCCTCCTTTCCAGTATCGTCTGTAACTTTAACACTATTGGTAATACCATTATCACCTAATATCTCATGAATATCATGAGCTATGTCTTTAGCATCTTTTTCAGAGTTTACTTCTATGTAAACTTGTAGTATAAAATACAAGTTAATTACTTCCTTTCCTATTGAACATATTTTTTATTGGGTCTATCATATTTGGTAGCATATGGAAGTATTAATGAGTAAATTGAAGTATGATAGAGGTAAAATATGATATTTTGACTAATTTTGAGGTAGGAAAGGCAATTAAGCCCTTCCTTTATTTAATAAATTGCTCTACTGAAATTTTACTCCAACTTTCCAACTCACCTTCAAAATTAAGTAAATCATCTTTAGAAATCCAATCTCCTAACAATGTTTCAGTTTCTTTTACACTAACATCCAATCCATCCACAGTTACTACATAGATCAATCCTAGATGTACCGAATCGACCTGAGTATTATTTGAACAAATCATACCAATCATATCAATGGATTTAATATTTGACTTGATATTAATTTCTTCATCTAATTCCCTCATCATTCCTGATTTGATATAGTTACCATCTTCACTATCTACTTGTTCTAAATGACCTCCTACGCCTAAAGAATATTTACCTGTGAGTCTTGCATCGCCTTCAAGTCTACGAGTGATAAAATAATTATCCTCATATTTTACTAAGCAATAAGGAATGATTTGACGATGTTCAAAGTTTAATTCCGCATCATATCTAGGAATAAATTTACCTACTGAATTAAAGATATCACTATATTTATTATCTTTGTCTAATTCAACAAATGTATCAAAATCATTTGTTAATTCATTACTTATTACAAATACTTCAACGTCACCATATTTTGCTTTTAGTTGTTCTTTATTCATTTTAATTTTCCTCTTTTCACATTTTATTTATTTTTGTTTTTAGCATTTAGAGTAACCACAAGATTTACAGCATACGCATGATCCATCGCTAACTAATGATTCTTTACATTCAGGACATAATCTTGAGTCATCAACTGAAATCAATACCTCAATTTTACTTTCTTTGTTTTCTTCAATATTATCAAACTTATTTTTTACATCTTTTATCGCTTGCTTAAGGATATTAGCAATAGCATGGGGGCAACTCGCACCTTTGCTAACAGGTTTTCCTTTTGCTCTAGCATTGGTATATGAAGAACAAATATCTACACTTTCCAATTGATCAATAATATTGTCAATTGGAATTCCGCCTCGTAATGATAATGAAATTAATCTTGAAACTGCTTCTTGATTGCTTTTACATGTGCCACTACTACCTTTGTTAGTAAATGTTTGATTGATATTTCCATTTTCATCCCAAGTAACTGTAACATAAGCATTGCCACAACCACTGACAAATTTATAGGTTCTGCTATCTGCTACAGATGGGGCTTTAATAATATGACCTCGATCAATTATTTCAACAATTTCATCTGATGATGCATTTCCACTTGATAATGTTTGATTATCTCTTGATCCATCACGGTAGACGCTTAATCCCTTTAACCCTTTTCTCCACGCATATATGTATATATTATAAATATCTTCAACTGTAGCATTGCTTGAAAAATTAACTGTTTTTGATAAGCTTAAATCAACGTGTTTTTGCAAAATCTCTACCATATCTACATGTTCCTCTGGAGTTAGGTCATGTGCTGTAACGAATATATCTTGAATATCTTTTGGAATTTCTAAAATTCCTTGACAACTTCCATGATTCTTTTCAATTTTCTCCATGAGTTCAAGAGAATAAATACCAAGTTCTTTTAACTTATTTTCAAATATTGGATTTGTTACATAATATATATTTCCATCATATGTACGTCTTGAAAATGTTAAGGCAAAATTAGGTTCGCAACCTCCACTAACTCCTGCTATAAAAGAAATAGATCCTGTTGGAGCTATAGATAATAAAGAACTATTGTGAATTTTAATTCCAATTTCTTCCCATTTGCTTCCTTTCCATGCAGGATATTCTCCTCTTTCTTTTACTAATTCCATAGATGTAGTTACTGCGATATCCTTCATTGTTTTAATTATGAGTTCTGCCAATTCGTACCCTTCTAATGAATTATATTTAATTCCCAATATGTAAAAAGCATCTGCTAATCCCATAATTCCTAGTCCGATTGGCCTTATTAATTTTGTAACTTCATCAATCTTTTTAAGTGGTAGAACATTAACAGTAATCATATTATCTAACCATCTAATTGCCTTAGAAGTTAAAGATTTAAGTTTGCCAAAGTCAAATTTGTTATTTTTTACACAATTTAAAAGATTAATACTTCCAAGATTGCAAGATGAATATGGAATATTTGAAAATTCTGAACAAGGGTTAGTATATATTTCGCTTGATAAGTGAGGATTCATATTATCAAGCGACATGCGAGACTGATAATTCGCGCCTGGTTCACCTGTTTTCCAAGATGACTCAGAAAACTCTCTGAATAAATCCCTTGCTTTTACTACTTTATAAATTTTAAATGGATAACCTTTTGATTTCCATTTTTCAATATTCCCATCCCATTCTTGATTATATATTTCTTTGCTGAAAGAATAATCTGGAAATTCTAAATTCCAATCTAAATCACTTACTACTGCTTCCATAAATTCATCAGTGAATGATATACTAATGTTCATTCTATTTAAAATATCTTTATTATCTTTACAATGTAAAAAGTCAAAAATTTGAGGGTGAAAGGTTTTAAGATTTATTTTTATTGCGCCTTTTCTAGACGGATTAAATCTTGTCATTCTATCTGCTGTAAAATCATATTTTTCCATAAATGTGATAACCCCACCTGCATACCCTTTTGATGTTTCTACAATATCTTTGGCAGGACGTATCACACTTAAATCTGTGCCCACTCCTCCATTGCGTTGGAATATTACTGAAAATTCAGCATCAGTTCTACATATTTCTTCTATACTGTCTTTTGTATCTGCAATAAAACAACTACTTAGTTGACCAGGATTATTCTTATCAGCATTTAATAAACAAGGCGTGCTAAAAACAAAATCTAAATTTGTCATAGCTTCATAAATATCTTTTTGAACTTGTTGTTTAATTTCTTCATTTGTTTCTGCTTCAGCTATGGCAATTGAGACTCTTTTAGATAAATCATCCCAAGTATTTTCATTGTCTTTAAAATATTGTTTTTCCTTAAGTAGTTTCAATGCGTTATCATTAATTTTAGTCAATTATGTATCCTCCAATATATTTATTTTTTAATTTTATTACCAATACGATAAAAAGATTGATTTAATGGTTCTGGTATTAATCTTCAATATACCAATTTCCATTAATATTTTCTAAAGTTAGTGAACGACTTTGAATATACCAACTTAAGAAATGATATTCAGAAAAACCATTTCCTTTAATTTTAAGTCCACTATTTATAGCAATCATAAAATCTACAGGTTCTTTAACTATTTCCCATTGCATTTCTAATATATGCGATTTTATATTAAATGCACCAAAATAAGTATAGTCTTTCTTCAGCCAACATAATTCATCTTTATACCAACCAATAGTATTACTACATATAAATTCTGTTCCTAAACTGCTACATCCCAACATATTGCCGTTAGTAGCTTTTAAAGTTTTATTTTCAGATAATAATTTTATTATTGATAATGTATCCATTTACTTCTACCTTCTTTCTATGATTTACTAACAACTGCACTAATTACTTTCTCAATAACCTCTAATTGCTCTACTGATTCCATAAATACACAAATATCTTCTTTATTTTTACCTTTATTCATTTCTCTCACCTCCTTAAATTAATCTACTTCCAATGATTATTCTGTCTCAAAATATCAATAACCTCTCCTGCATAATCCTCATCAATATTTACAACTAAATACTGATTGCTAGGTTTTTTATTGAATTTAACTCTACTAATTCTAATGTTTTTAAGAATTCTACTCAAATCTATCCTATCTTGTTCTGAAGCGTGTTTAGTCATATCCTCTTGTTTAATGACAATGTATTTATTGAAATCTGCACCACTTAAATTAACACTCAAATGTTTTTATTCACATCCTTCTTTCTCCTCAATTAATTCTGGTTTAATCATCTTATCCCTATCTCCCCAGAAATAAAACCAATTATTATTTTGATCACAAAGATTATGAAATTTCATATATACTTGGTCAACAATTTCAGGTACAGCATTATATCTATAGCAAATATCTTTTTGGATACAGTTATTTACTGCTCTACACATTGACAAGTTAGCCAATTATTAATCTTCAATCCTTTCATTTTTAATATCTGATTCAAACCACTCTCTACCTAATGCAATAAATAATTCTCTTTTATAATAGCCAATTTTACCTGTATCTTGCTCAAAACAATGCATATAATTAATTTTATCATGATAATTAGATTCATATTCTTCTTTGAAGATTTCAATCCATTTTGATCCGTCCATTGCATCTTTTAGAATTTTCATTATGTATTCACCTCTTTTGATTTAGCAAGAATTTGATTAGTAGTGTTGATAAGATATATGATCAAACTCTTGCTAATATTATGATAATTATTTTATGATTTGTGTTTGTGAATTATGATTATTTAACCAATCTTTTTATAATATGTAGTTGTATTGGTTAGATCACTTTTGCTAAACATGAAGTTTGCTGTGTCTTGGGAATTGTATTCTTGAGAAGTGCAGGTAGTCCAAATTCCGTCGATTCGATTGATGATTTTTGTGGGATTCATTTTTGTTTTTCACCTCCTCTCTATGTATATATTGTAACATTTCTGGGCATGGAAGTCAAATATATTTATTTATTAATTGGTACATTTATAATCCATAAGCAATTGTTGCAAATGAGTTTGCTTAGTCGATACACTAGTATGAGTAGTTGCATATCTTAATGCTTTATTTTCTGCACATAATACACAATATTCCTTTGCTCTA
>Ga0209000_1001268_pt1 | contig 16779 bp, 13 predicted proteins | sample RifGroD2_FD_183998 | JGI IMG/M metagenome (GOLD analysis project Ga0209000, IMG submission 183998) | Groundwater microbial communities from Rifle, Colorado, USA - Groundwater D2 (SPAdes) (version 2) | ecosystem: Environmental > Aquatic > Deep subsurface > Groundwater | place: Rifle, Colorado...
ATGTAGATGTATAATTAGCAAATTCCTAGACTTTCAGTAATGAAGAAACCAATTCTGATCAAGTTCGCCAAACGGGTTAGGGAAGAAAGGAAGAAGCTCGGTCTATCCCAGGAAGAGTTCGCATCTAAGTCAGGCTTCCACCGGACCTATATCGGCATGATCGAACGGGCGGAACGGAACATAACACTGTGCAATATTGAAAAATTATCAAAGGCACTAAACACCTCGCTTTCGAAGTTACTTAAGGATTTGTAAGATACCCATAGGTTAGGGGACAATCGCTTTATCGTATGCAAATAGCCCAATGGACTGCGGCGTTATCTTTATTGATAACCACAAATGCATATAGTGCGCCCGTAACGGAGACATATCTTGTCTCCATATCTCGGCTTGGAGTCATTGAGAACCAATTCTGCGCTGCTCTTTCGACTAAGAACAATCAGTATATACTCACTAGCGAGGCGCATAAGGACATAACATTAATACCGGAAATACCCGGGCCGCCCCTTTCACCTGGGAAATATTCAGTCACATTGGAACATCAGAACCTTAAAACCAGCACAGTGCAGATGACCGCAACCGTGCAAGGGGACAGAATCAAACTACTCAGTAAGACCCCGGTGGACATTCTACTGCTAAAGCAAAACTGCCTAGGAGAAACGCCAATATCCAACACATGGAATTCTCCTTTTAGCGGGGATAAGGATTCTAATGTTAAAACGTTTCAGCGCCGCATCGTTGGCAGATTTTCGGATTTCCGAACTGCCGGAGGGGACAACGGGCACAAACACGCCGGGATAGACCTCCGTGGCGGATTCGGCGAAGAGGTATACCCCATTAATGACGGCAGGGTTCTGACAACCTCATATAAAGATCTTTCCGGCGGGGTAGTAATAGAACATCTCCTCCCCGACGGGAGCAAATTATATTCAAAGTATGTACATTTACAGGATATTTCCGTGAGGGTTGGGGAACAGGTTACGCCCCATACCAGGCTAGGCAGGCTTTTTGACAAGACCTCGTTCAAAAAAAGCAGATACACGCACAACCACTTACATTTGGAAATCCGGAAAGATTACCTGGATAAAGGCACTGACAGTTCTTATAGTGATACTCGCAAAGAATTGGAAAAGCATTGCTTAGACCCGGAAAAATTCCTTGGGGAACAACTCACTAAGAAACCTGCGCATATGGAACAAGACCCTGGGACCAACAAGTAACTGAGAATGAATTATATCCTTCCATTCATGATATCTGGGATAATCCTCGCTTTCAGCGGGGTCTTCTACCAGGCGTATTATATCCCTAAGCTTCTAGTTCTTTTTATCGGCAGCCTTGCTTCCGCCGTCATTCTACTTCAGCATGATGAGCTTCGCCTACCTGCACGTCGCACTATTCTTTTCCTGGCCGGCTATTTATTGATGTTGGGTAGCATGGCCTGGTTCTCCGGAGAGCCGCGACACGCATACTTACAGTTACTATATGCCATCTGCGGTTGCGCGATATATCTGGTCACAATTAACGCGAGTGATTGCCAGAAAAACACCGCGCTTAAAATCGTCTCTGGGATTGCGCTAATACAATGTTGTTTAGCCGCGCTCCAGGCTGTCAACGCAGTATCATTTCTGCCAGGCGTCCTGATCCCGGTAGAAGGCCGCCTGACCGGAACTGTCGGCAACCCGGAATTTCTTGCCACACTGCTAGGGGTATCGACACTCATCGTTTTATATTTCCGGGAGAAAGCCGAAAGCGAAAAAGTCCAGAGATGGCTTGCTGCGGGGGCTGCGGCGCTTTTCTTAGGAATACTTGCCATTGGGAGCAAGGGGACGATCCTTTACATGGTTCTTTATGGAGTATGGCGTTTTAAACGCAACTTTAAACTGATTGCCGTCGGAGCAATGACTTTTGTCCTTCTGATGTTACTGTTCTCTCCTGCATCTGTGCTGGGACGGGTATTTCTTTGGTTGACCAGCCTACGCATGTTCATTATGAATCCTGTCACAGGAGTAGGCCTTGGGCAGTTCGAGAACAATTACTTGCAAACCGTACACGGGTTCTTCTCATCTATGCCGGCTGTAGCGGGATATTTTGGAAGTTATACAAGTCTTACGCAGGATGCGCACAATATCTGCCTTCAGCATGCAGCGGAACTGGGCCTGCCGGGGCTAGGCTTCTCGCTGCTATTCTCCATCTTTGTGTTTAGACGCGCCCAAGCCTTAGGGGGGCATCTTGGCGCCGCCTTGTTCCTGTTGCTTTATAAGAGCATGTATACAGTAATGCTCAACTCTCCGACCAGCCTGATGTTGCTAACGTTACTCTTGGGCATCTCAGAATCCCCAGCGCGTCTTAAAGCCATAAAAGTCAAACCGATATGGACTACAGTTCTAATACCCGCTTTCTCAGCCCTGGTTCTTGCCGGAACACACCTTTGCATAGCAGACTATCACTATCAGCGCGGACTCAAAGCCGCAATGATGGGGAATAGCGCCACCGCCAAAAAAGACTTCATAGCTGCCATCGATATAGACCCGGAAAGAGCCGATCCATACTTGGCGTTAGCATATCTCAACTTTCTTGCCGGAAATACCGATGAAATGAGCCTGCGGATACAACAGGCGCTTAAGCGTGGAAAGAGCATGGACACATACAAGATATCCGCGCACATGTTCTTTTATAGCCACATTTACGGCAATGCCGAGAGAATATACCGTTACATACTCTTTCTTTTTCCCGAGCATCTTACATCCATGGCAAAACTCTCGGTCATCGCCATTGGAAATGGCGATTACACACAGGGCGTTTCGCTGGCAGAAAAGATTCTCGCATTAAAGCCCAGAAGGCCCAATGCTTCGGATATCAGGAACGCGCGGATCGCAAGCGAGATAGTGCACAAGTACGCCGGAGGTATAAAATGACAAAAAAGACCGCCAACATTATCGCTGTCCTGGCAATGATCGGCATGGTAACAGGATATTACCTGATACAATATCGAAAATCTGCCGGCACTACGTTTCAACCGGCTACTGCGACCGCGACAGCCGATGCCACCCAGCCGTCAGCAGAAAAAGCTGCTGGGACAGCCGGGCCAATTCCCTCCGGAGACAGTCTAAGCCTGATTACCGGGGAAGCCGCAAGTCAGACCGCAACATCTTCCGAAGGGGAATTAGATCAACCTGAGGGAATGGACTGGTTCTATAAACGTTTCGGATCCAGCACTTGGTTCGCTGAAGGAACCTTTAATATAAAATCATTTACCCCGAAAGAATATGAAGCCCTTATCGCCGCTGCCTTGCAAGGCAATGAATCTGCGACTGTAGCTTTAAAGCTTTCAATACTAAAGTATCTGATGGAAAACCCTAAAGACGCCGATTATAAAGCGCTAAAAGAGAAACTCTACTCAGAAGAATTCCTGAAGACAGTTCCGAGGTTTGAATATCTAGCTGAAATGCTGCCAGAGGAGTTGCTCGACAATAAAGATTTCGCCACTGATATTCTTGCCAAGAACCCCTATAATCTGAAGTTCTTTTCCGAGCGGTTGCGCTCTGATAAAGAAATTGTGTCCAAGGCTATATCGAACAACATCTCTCTGCTTGAACTTGCCTCTGACACTCTGCGCGACAACAAAGCCTTTATAAAGGAGCTGTTGTTGAAAGATCCAACCGCCCTTTACTATATTTCAGATGAACTCAAGGGAAATAAGGACCTGGTATTGCCGGTTCTGAAAGGTCACCCGGAACTGTATTCCGCTGCATCTCCAAAAGTACAGAACGACCCCGAAGTACTTCCGCTTATACGCACATATATCCTGTCTGGGAAGGATGGCAATGTGAATGCGCTTCCTGAAAAACTCAGGGGCGACAGGGAAGTGGTCATGAAAGCTGTGGGAAGCAATTGCAGCGTACTGGAATCTGCATCCGTCGAACTTCGTGACGACGAAGAAGTGGTAAACAAGGCCATTGAGCGTTCACGATATTGCCTTAAGTACGCAAGCAGTAGGCTTAGAGATAAACTAAAACAGCCGGGGCAAACGGATGGCGAATAATAAATGAACCGAAAGACCGCCAATATACTCGCCAGCATGGCGATACTCGGCATAGCCATAGGCTATTACCTTATGCAGCAGCGCAAGATTGCCACTGCACAGTTTCAACCGGCTGTGGAATCAGCCACAGCCGCTGGAACGAACCTGGCAACAGCAGAAAAGACCGCGGCGACAGCCGGACCGATTTCTCCCGGCGACAGTCTAAGCCTGATTACCGGAGAAACCGCAAACCAGGCAGCAACATCTGCCGAAGGGGACTTAGATCGACCTGCGGGAATGGAGTGGTTCTATAAACGCTTCGGGTACAGCACCTGGTTCGCTGAAGCCACTTTCAATGTTAAAACATTTACTCAACCCGAGTACGACAGTCTGATAAAAGCCGCTCTTGAAGGCAATGAATCTGCGACCGCGGCGTTAAGACTGACGATTTTCAAATATCTAAAGGAGAATCCCGACAGCAAAGACTACTCATCCTTAAAAGAGAAAGTTGATTCGAATGATTTCCTATTAAATATTCCTCGATTTGAATATTTGGCAGATACTGTCCCCGATAACCGCCTTGACAATAAAGATTTTATGACTGCGCTTGTGAAAAAGAACGGGACCTACTTAAAATTTGCATCTGATCGCTTACGTGGTGATAAGGATGTGGTATCCGAAGCGGTTCGCCAATACCATTATCCGCTTGAATTCGCAACAGATGAAATCAAAGGGGACAGGACTTTTGGCGAAGTATTATTAAGAATAAATCCTAAGACATTGTGCTACATGTCTGATGAACTGCGAAATGATAAGAGTTTTGTGGAAAAAGCAGTGACAAAAGAATTCCTTGGGAAAGATGTTATAAATTGCTCGCAGCTCATGTTCTGTTTTGGTGAAAGACTTGTAAACAGCAAAGATTTCATTCTATACCTTATCAAGCAAAAAGACCTTCCACTTAAAGAAATCACTAGCGAGCTTAGGAACGATAAAGATGTCGTCTTGGCAGCTGTTAATAAAAACCCTAATGATTACTACCGGGCGACTGAGAATCTAAAAAACGCCCCCGACGTTATACAAATTATCCGGGCCTATCTCATGAAGTCATCTAAGCGAATTTATCCGCCTCTTGTTCCTAAAGCACTTTGGACAGATCGGGAATTTATGAAAAAGGCTGTGGCAGACAATTGCTCGTTACTGGAAACTGCACCAGTTGAGATTAAGAATGATCCGGAAATCGTGGGGGATTGTAAATGAAAGCAACGGATATTGCCTCCATTAAGCCAGTGACCGTATACAATAAAGAGTTTAAATAAAGATGAAAAGGATATTAGGTATTTATTTAGACAAACTTTGGACTATTTTACCGGAGAACCTGGATACACGTGCCGATATCTGCCTGGCCGTAACCTTCCCTGTGATCCTGATCAAGGCCCTGCGGAAAACATTTTTTCCCGCCAAGACCGGCACGGCACCAAGCACGCCCACGGCAACAGAGACTTTCAAGGCTGAAGCGTGCCCGCCGGGGACGGAGGGGGAGGATATCGCCGTCAGATACTCCGGCGGTGACGATTCAACATTGGTCGCTGCCCTTTCTGCGCAGAATTTCAGAAAAGTCCACCTTCTTACCTTTACTTCCGACAGCCGGCTGAACCTTTTTGGATTTATAAATTCCGACCCTGAGAACACTAAGGTCAACGAGCGAAATCTCTCGGAGAAATACGGCGAGGGCAGATTCCACCATAGAATAATAAACTTTGGTCAGCTCCGAAACGAGATTTATTTCCGCGACTTCTTGCCGGCCTGCCGTGAAGACAACTTTCTCAAGTCGTGTTTCTGCATCCCCTGCACACTAGCCATGCACATTGAAACTATCATCTATTGCCTGCGCAATGGCATACGTTTCGCCTCCGACGGTTCTAATAATGAGAGCGGCCTCCTCTATTGGCAAACACAGAACCCGTTCAATCTGCGCGAGGTCTCAGAATTTTACAAGCGCTTCGGCATCACCTATATTGTAAACCCGGCCTATCATTGCACCGATACAGGCGAACTGCTCAACAGGCTCGGCGTCCATGATGTGGCAGGTTCAAAAAAGAACTACCAGCACCGCCGAAGAACCCAGCAATTCTGTCATCTCATCCAGATACAGACAGTCTGCCGGCGGCTTTGCGGGACACCGGGCGACAGAGCAGCGACATCCGGGGAAAAGGCCGGACACCTCTCCCGTTTTTTCGGGGACAGTCTTGATGGATACGAAAGGCACATACGCACTAAGTTGGCAGAAGTCCCTGCCTCCGAATACGGGAACAACTAAAGACATGAATAAGCACTGGAAATATGCCGCTATCCCGGACAAAAAGTGGCGCGACTGGAGATGGCAACTAAAGAATCGCCTCACAGGAAACAGCGCCATTACAGATTTTTTTCCGAACATCGCCGAACGCTCTCTGAAAGAGTTTGGTTCTTATGCAGCCAGGTTCAATATTGCGATTACTCCCTATACCCTTTCACTCATAGGGCTGGACAAGAAGCTAAATCCTTTGGAAACCGATCCTGTGTGGCGTCAGTTTAAATTCCTATCGCAAGCCGAACTGCACGGCGATGGCGCCTACGACGGTGTGCACACCAACTGGGAACTTACAAAGGAGATGCCTACCCCGATACTGCACCACAAGTATCCTGGAAGGGCGCTGCTGCGTGTAATCAACAGCTGCCATGGGTATTGCAGCTACTGCTACCTGACGAAGCGCACCCTGGACGTTTCGAAGAAATGGCGTTTTGCAGCTTCTCCCGCAGTGTGGGAAAAGTCTCTCCGCTACCTGCGCGCCAATCCAGACATATCAGACGTCCTGATAAGCGGCGGCGACCCCCTTCTGCTGCCGAATGACGCGCTGGAGATGATCCTCAGCGACGTTGCCGCCGTAAGTTCAGTCAAGACTATCAGGATCAATACCCGAGCATTAACCTTTAACCCGTTCCGTGTGGACTCAGGGCTCGCCGCCATACTGAAGAAATACCGGGTGACAGTCCTTGAAATACATTTGGCCCACCCTAACGAGATAACACCGGAATTTGACTCCGCGCTGGAAGTCTTAGACAAAGGCGGACACCGGCCCCTCATACTCTGGAGATCACCGCTGCTTAGGGGGATAAACGATTCAGTAGCGACTCTAAAGGAGCTACTGCACATGCTTTATGCACGCCGGATAGTGCCCTACTATCTCTTTCATAACGCCCCGTACAGCCTCGGACGGGAGTATTACGGCACTTCCATAAAGCGCGGGATAACCCTGATGAAAGAACTGCGGCGGGTAATTCCCGGGCCAAGTTTCCCGCGCTACACGCTTTTTCATCCTACCGGAAAACAGGACATCCCGCTGGAGGCAGGAGGCACTCCGGAATTCCGATTCTGCCACGACGCCTCTGGAAAGCCCGCGGTAAAGTTCCGCAATTGGAGAGGCCGAACAGTATTCTACCCGGACCGCTGAAGCATGCCATATATCTGCAAGAATCCTTGGACAACACTGTATATTTGGGGCAACGGGAATGTAACCCATTGCTGCTATTCCAACATCGGGAGCCTTGGGAACATAAACGAAACGCCTTTATTGGATATATGGCGCGGTCCTAAACTTAATTCCGTTCGTGAGAACATGGCGCAGGGGAACTACCTGCAAGCCGGCTGCGAGTATTTCTGCCGCTCATACCGCTGGAATAAGTTTTATGGCTCCGAAACCGCGGCTGCAATCCCTGAAGGCCTTGGCAGGATGGAAGAACTGCCTTCCGCCTGGGCCGAGGACGGGCCCGGTATCCTTGGCTTCGGTATAGACTGGGATTGCAACTTGAGATGCCGCCATTGTTTATCGTCGAGAAAAGGGAAGGGAGTAAAAACCGAAGATTTCCAGGCCCTTCGGACTTTTACAGAGAAAAGCCGCTTTTTGCGTTTCATGGGCGGGGAGTTCACGATTAACAAAGACTGCCTTTCGATGCTTAAGGAATTGGGCACGTGGGAAGCCCAGCCCGTAGTCTTTTTTAGCACCAATGGGCAGACACCACTAGCGTCCATTATGCCGTACTGCGGAGAATTAAAAGGGCTGCACCTTAAGTTCTCGCTCGAAGGATTGAACGGGGATTATGAACACATACGCCGCGGAGCGTCATGGGATGTTTTCGAGCGCAACCTGGATGAGGCCGAGGCCATCTTTGCAGCCAAGCGTGCGGAGGGGAAAGACTGGCGACTATATCTGAACTTCTGTGTGATGAGAAGCAATTTCCGGGATCTGCCGTTCATTATTCGATATGCAGTCAAGAAAGGCCTCCCGCTGGTTCTCAATACCATAAACGGGATGCGCCATATAGATGAGAACATGTTCATGTACTCCGCCGCCTGCCCGTCAAAAGAAGAAATACAGCAGATCGCCGAACAATGCCGGGCGATCCTGGGCGAAGCTGGACAATATTGCTTCAAGAGCGAACTCGTGACGCACCTGGATTATATTCTCCGTTCCGCCAATGATAAAAAACTCGGGTTGCCGCGCCGAACCTTACAGTTATGGAAATTTTTTGTTAAAGGTCGCGCGGCGGACCTCTCTATGTACGCTTTCTACAGGCTCTCAATGAACCCGGCCGCATTTTTATCCTATGCCTATAGGAAGATACGGGGGAAAATAGAGACCCCAAAGATCAGATTCAGAACCGCGCGCAGAATCATGACGCACTCCGGAGATATTCTGAAAGGCTGGGCATGGAATTTTTCAGTAGCCAAAGCAGGGAGCCAAGAGGCAAATGCATTCCAGCACCGGATAGGCGAATTTCAACTCCCAATAAAGGAAAGAGCCGAACTGGGCGTTGAGAACAAGAACCGGATCTCGAATATGCGACTGGCCTGCGAGGCTATCGACATGTTGGTACTGCAACCGGGACAAATCTTTTCAATGCGGAAGATAATCGGTGAGCCAGTAGCCCCGAAAGGATATAAACCGGGCCCCGTTATTGTCAAAGGCAAATTATCGAGTTCGCTCGGCGGCGGTCTGTGCCAGATATCAACAGTTCTCTTCAACGCAGCCTTGCGGGCGAATATGCGCATACTTGAGAAACACAATCATAGCGTGGACTTGTGGGGGGATAATCGGCTCGTAGAGCTTGGGCGGGACGCAGCATACACCTATGAGTTGAAAGACCTAAAGTTCAGGAACGATATGGCGGCGCCAATACTGATCCGTATTTCAGCTGACGGAGAAAAGAAACTTGTTTCCGCCGAATTGTATTGTGCCAGCTCCCTATCCGGAGAGGTAACGGTGGAGACCCTGGCAGACGCTATGCCGGGAGAAGTTAAACACATTGAAACACGAAGATTTTTAAAGACTAACGGAAAGACTGAACTGACCTATTTCCGGCGGGAAACTTATCGTTCCCCCAATTGATATCATGCAGGAGAATTTTGTGCGCAAAATAAAAAATATCGGCATAGTGTTGGAGACCAAGGCGGATGCACTAAAAACAGGGCTGCCGCTGGACCAGTTATACCATTGGCGGGAGCCGGGGGAAATAGCGGCGATAACCGGAGCGATAAACGAACTTGGCTTTACCACGGTCATCCTTGGCACTCCGGAGGACCTGGCGGCACGCCCCGACTGCGGGGTAGATTTTATCTTCAACCTTTCAGTAGGCTTCGTTAACCGCTATCGCCTGGCGGCGGGCCCGGCCCTGTATTCGCTGTTAAAACTCCCCTATTCCGGGGCCGACCCGTACACGAAGATGATGAGCCAGCATAAGCACGCCATGAAGTCCTTCTGGGACAAACTAGGCATTCCTACCCCTGAATGGGCATACATTCATACTCCGGGCGTTCCCGCTTATCCTCAAGCCGGCTTATGAAGGCTCGTCTATAGGGATAGATGAAAATTCAGTGATCCATTCAAAAAAGCGCCTATTGGCAAAGGCGGATGAACTATTTTCACGTCTTAATATGCCAATGATAGCAGAGCGGTTCATCGCCGGCCGCGAATGCAAGGTGGGGATTATCGGGAACGCTGATACGGAGTTTTCTGGCATCATCGAGGATATCGGCGCTGATGGGAAAGGGCTGGGCGAGGAAACGCTGTATTTCCGCGCCAAAAAGGCGGGGACATACTCTAAGCGAACACTTGCCGCCGGAGATGCTCTTTCCCAACGCATAATGAAGGACGCGCAACGGATCTATGAACTGTTCCGGCCTGTAGACTACGGAACCATGGATGTGCGCGTGGACGACCGGGGACGTCATTACTTTCTGGAGTTTAACGCCGACGCGACATTGCATCCGCAAAGGACACTGGCACAGTGTTGCGCATTGAATGGGGTAGACTACAGGATGATGATTGCCAAGATCCTCTCAGCATCGTTCAAACGATGGGGGGTCAAGCAACTGCTACCGAGGATTAAATCCGAGAGTGCGCATCACACGGGCAAATCGCGCCGGGCCTGACAGGGCAAGTACCCGGCTCGAGAACTCAAACCGGCGCAGATAGCGTTTACGAAAAGCGGTAAACGCCGCGCCCGCAGTGGGGCCTTTCACTACTTCCAACTTAAATTCAGCCGAATCTTTTTCAATATCGTATATCCTCCGGACAGCACCGTGGAGAACGCTGCAAAGCGTATCTCCAGGTGAACGCACGCAGACAAGAGGCGCGCGTCGGCGAACCGGCGATTCCCACACAGGAGCTATCCTAAAATGAGCGCATACTGCGGCATAGATCACACAGACCGCGGCTAGCCGGGCTTCCTGAGATAGGCCGGCTACATGTGGGGTGCTGATATCGGCCAAGTCCACCAAGCCTGGGGCTATGTTCGGCTCATTCTCCCAGACGTCGATGACCGCACCACCGAGCCGCCCGGACGTGAGGCATTTCTTAAGTGAGCGTTCGCAGACTATCCCACCTCTAGCGGTATTGATGACAACGGCCCCGCGCTTAAGCCCGGCCAACCTCTTCGCGCCGAACAGACCCGCGGTCTTGTCCTTACCGGTAAAGGTAAGCGGTGTATGTATAGTTATAACATCGGAACCCATCAAGCTGGATAGCGGCTTGAAGGATTTATCATCGGTAGTTCTGCGCTTCGGCGGATCGTTCAGCAGGACATTCATCCCCAAAGCTTTCGCCTTTTGCGCCACCCGACTGCCAACATTACCTACTCCGACTACGCCTAACGTGGCATCTGGGAGGCTTATACGGCCCCGCTTATTAAGGGACAACAGCGCCGCGATCACATACTCCGCCACTGATTCCGCGTTGGTGCCCGGGGCGGCGGAGAAGGCGATTTTTTGGTCCTTTAAATACTTGAGGTCGATATGGTCCGTACCAGCTGAAACCGTTCCGACGAATTTTACACTGCTTCCAGCTAAAAGCTTTTTATCAACGCGCGTGACATACCGCACTATCAGGATATCGCAATTCTTTACCGTCGCAGCAGTGATTTCTCCGCTTTCAAGCAGCCGCAACTGACCGACCCCCTTGAATGCGTCATACACATAAGGGATATTCTTGTCCGCTACTACCTGCATAATTGGGCCCCATCGGCATAGAATGCATATTCTGGGCTGCCATTTGGAAAGCAGGCGAATACTCCCAGCTTGTAATGATACTCACCATCAAGTTTCGTTAACGCCATCAACTTCGCCTGATCAAAGAGACAATAATCTTTCTTCTTAATCTCTATCGCTACAAGATTTTGAGAATCGCTCCCACGCTCATGCACTACAATATCGGGGCGGAAGAATACTTCGGCCATTTCAGTGTGTTGTGCGGTTCTTTTATGGCACGAAGCGCATGAGCAATGCTTATACCTATTTTCTTGCACTATTAGCTCTTTTGCCCCAGACAAATGCTTATTATATTCGCAATCCACATTTAAATCAGCGAAGCGTCGCTCTAGATAAAAAGCGATTCTATGACTCATTGATTGTTCGTGGGCATTGAAATCGAGTAAGTTAGGAGTCTCTCTTAGAAACAAATCAACAGCTTCCTTGACGCAAGCAATCAAACTTACGCAACTTCTCTCCATTATTATCGTATTGGTCATGAAGATGGATTTATGCGTGATTTTACAGGTTTCTGACGAGCTCTCCACGCCCACGCTGAATATACACTTCAAACAGCTTTTCAGCTAGTTCCCTATTCTGTCCTTTTATAAATTGCAGTATAGCCTGGACATTCTCACGCTTGTAGTCAGGCGTAAATCCTTCCAGCATTTGTTCCCATATCGTCCCAAGACGCTTAGCGTTACTTGCCAAAAGCTTAGGGTTCTTTTTGATATCTCCCTTATCCTTCAACTCTGTTAAATACTCAATAAAGAAAGAAGCATCGACATCACTACTAAGATAGGAAGCCGAATATGACATCCATTTAAAATTTTCCTCATTAATCTCTTTCAAAAAGACGGTAAGTTTAGCAAGTTCAGAATTCACGATCGCATACTTCTTACCCCAAACATTATTACTTTGGTAGCTCTCGTAAATGTGACGCCACAACTTAATGATACGGGGTGTTATCGTTTGCAACCATTGATTTTTTCTTTCGATAATCTCCGGAGTATCACCGAGGTTTTTTTCATCTTCCCTCTCACGTTGCATCCACATAAACCCTATAAGGCGCTCGATGTCTACCGGCTTTGCTGTTTGCAATAATTTACAGAGCAACCCATCAGCCTCCAAGTCATCGTATGCGCGTAAATAACCGACAGCGAGATGTTGAGAGAGCGCCTCTTTCACACGACTCTCTTCAAACTCAAATTGAATTGCTCGCGCATAATGAGACCTCATCAAGCCAAATAAGCGCTCGTAGACGTGCTCGGAAGATAAATAACCTGTCATAAAAGCAGACCATGATGTATCTTCCACCTTTTCATATCCCTTTATCTTTTCAATAACCCATACTTCGTCTAAATAGAGGAAGTTTGCCAGGGTCCGGCCTAAAATGGTGTAGGCGTCATATATCTTGTCAGCAAGTAGCCCCTCATACATAGCCTTTAATTCTGCATTCCAGATAGGTGTTCGATTTTCTTTTTGGTTTAATCTTGCACACCGCAATGAAAGATTTAATAAAGCCTCGATTGTTTTTCCCTCGGGAGAGTTGAGATAATGAAAAACAGGATCTTTGTTCTCGTCAACATACTCTTTTGAAAAGTGTTCAACAATAACGCTCAGGATTTTCTGCATCCGCGGATTAAATTCAGCGCTGATTGCTGCTTCATCAGTACTTGTTACACGTCGAATTAGTTCCGACACTTTCCCGACAACCCATTCATGATTTGCGCGATCGACCTCCGAATTACCAGTTGATAGTTTGTCACCCCAAAACACTTCCTGTCCAATATACGAAGTGATAAAATCAAGAATCCGATCCCAGTCCAGAGTATCTTGACCAATTTTGTGCGCTTCTAGAAACCCATCAAGGATTGCATATACAAATCGGTAGGGCAGCAACAAAAAGGGTTCCAGATCTGATGTGAATTTGCCTGGCTTTTCTTTTACTGCAGTTACTAGGGATTCTGCTAGACCTTCTGCAGTAATCCGCAATGTAAAATCACGTCTCTGGGAGACGAACTGCGATATGTATTCAGATATTTCTTTATTAGACTTAGTTTGGAGATCGTCCTTAGATAAGGGGGATTTGCCAGGGCCACTCCATGTGACTACCCTGCGGGGGATATTCACTTCACATTTCGTTTCACTCTTCAATTTTTCGGACAACGCCGCATACTTCGGGAGTGACTTCAACGCAGTATACCACTCCTGCGCCCAATACTTAATTTGCAACTCCGTGTATGGCTCTTTACCGTAACCTTTAGGCCCCTTGGAAATAATGGTTTCAACATATGCGAGCTCTTTATCCGTAAACGTTGACGCATTTAATTCCAAAAGCTTATATATTTCCGGCTTAAAATAATACTCATCCAGTATACTGTGATCGCCTTGCTTAAAATAACTTTGAAATAGTTCTTCCCGATACTTAGAATAATATTTGCCCATGCAATATAGCACAAGCCTTTTGAATATCGGATACTTGTACTTCTCACCCCATAACTCTTGGAGCACGACACTTGCTATTGCGGGCTCCGTCTCCGCTTTGCCAGCAAGCATATCTTTTAAGATATATACGTACACTGCAAGGGAATCCTCATAACCACTCTTGTAGTTGTCATACAAACTTTCAATCCAGATGCTAGAGTGATCGGCAAATATACTTTTATAAAATTCATTGACCGCGTTTTTGTCTATTTGAAAATCTGGCCCTAAATGTTTTTTTATAATGGATTCGATATATGCCTCAAAGACTGTGTAATCTGGGCATATTGCAACTTCGGTCTTTTCCTCAATTGTTTGGAGGGAGTCTTTCTTAAAGATAGTCTCTTCGCCTGGCGCAAGGGGCTTTCGCTCGGATAGCAAGAACCCACTGAAAGAATTGAGGTCATTCATGCGCAATGTTAAAGCATATCTCTTGAGATCAACGCCCTCAAAATCGAATCTTTTGGCGTGCCGTAGAGTTATCATTCGCCGCAACTCACCGGCAAGCCAGAGTATAAATTCTTGGGAACAGAATTTCCCAAGTTCAAAAGCAGCTTTACGTTTTAAGAAAATATCGGATAGCCAATATTTTTCAAGCCTGGAAACTATTTTACGTTCGCCATCAAACACTGTCGTTCCTGGAGGGGGGTCTATTAGGCGATAACCCAATAATGCTCTAGCAACTTGTTCACCTTTAGCGAAGTCTTTGGTGTTTGCAAATAACGGGAGGAGTTTTTTACCTATTTCCGAGCCCAGAAGTACCGTATCAAACGTGGAAACCATCCAGACGTTAAAACAAGCAATTACGCCAGTATCAATTTTATCCAGCGTGATATTTTGAAGGATCTGTGCGAAAAAGTACCAAGTCCTGTAATTATCATATTTTAAGCTATGGGGATCATTATCTAGAACAGTTCTCCGGGCCTGGGTCGTATCCCTAATTAGCGCCAATAAAGCATCCTCATATTTATTCCGTTCTTTCTCGGACAATTCTTTCAGTTGTTTAGAGACCTTTACTAAATATTCAAGGATATTCCATTGCGGAGTAGTATAGTATCCTTCCTGTTGCGCGGGTTCCGGAGAGGGCGCACGTTTAAAATCGAAGTAACCCTCAAGACTTAATGGCCAAAACCACTTAAGATCACTTTTTGTTTTGAAAAAGTGGTCTTCATATTCCAAGCGCGCAGAAATAAGTTCAAGGACTTTTATTTCCTTAGCATTTAAATATTTTTTATCTTCCTCAATATTCTTCAATGGCATAGAATCAAACCGAATCAATTTCGTTTAACTTATCCAGAGGAGCTCTACATGCTCTTGCAAGTGGGATAAGATTCTCTAAGACTTCAAACAACTTACTATACCCGACATGGTCAATGAAATAGGGAATAGGACAAACTGAAAACATCTTTAAATAATTGCTTTGAATATTGAATTTAGCAATATCTCTTGTGTATAACGGGGTCAAAACAAAGTGGTGCAACGTTCTAGACTGCAAAGGTGTATTATTTACCGCGAGATAGATATTCTGAAGAATTTCATATTCTTCTAGTCCATACCCTATAAAAAGAACGGTATAATTCTCTGCAAATACTTCTTTCAGGAAGTCTTTTGCGGAAGATTCCTGATAATAATACTCGATGTATTGATCAATCCCAAGAATTGCCTTTTCAACTCGGTTAATTGAGCCATGAAGATAAAAAATATTCCCTTTGCACACTTTGGATGACGCAGGACTTTCTTCAGATATTTCTACTTCGGGCGCTGATAGTGGATTTGGCTTTCCCGTGTCCTCGGCCGCAATCGGAGCAAAGTTTTCTTCTTTGTTTTCGACAAGATTAATTATCCGTCTCGATCCGAGTTTCGCTCCCAGTGACTCAATAGCTTTATCGATATTGGTTGTAATGAATGCTACAGGATTTAGGTCAAGCAAAAGTTGATGAGCCTTGCGCCAATCCTCAATCTTTTCTTTTTTTGGTTTAACCGAGTTTCGAATTGCTTCGAAATAAAACTTCTCGTGGCCAGGGTTACCTGCTACGCGTCCACGGCATATTGAAATAACTTCACGTGCTTTGGTAAGAGCCATTTCATTTAGAACGATCTTTTCCAAATCAGAAAACAAAATGCGTGGCATTTCCGCAATGATATTTTGAGCCAACCCAACCCAACTGGCACAACCGCCCAGCATGGAGACACCTGCCCCATAAAAAACTATCAATTTCTCATCACGAATTGCGTTGAGCAAAGGCTCATATTGCTGGGCCTTAAAATCGGGAAACTCTTCAAGTCTCTCCTTTGTGAACAGCTCAAGTTTATCAGTCTGCTTTTCGTTCATTATTATCTTTAAATTGTGGGAAACCCTTTACCCTAACTTTAAGTATTCTACAAAATGGAAACCAATAAAGCCTGTGTATGGCATGGAGCATCCTTTTCTAGGCAGAGCAGTGCTTTCTTTTCGTCTAATTATTGGGTGGGTAATTATGCTGTATCATGAATGGGTGGGAACATTCTAAAGTGGGCCAGGGCGGGTGCGGCGGCCACACGCGGCAAGCCGCTACCGCCCTGGCCTTTCCTTATTTTCTTCGCTGTTTCCGACCTCTCCCGGTGGCTACAAATAAATAACAGAAAATACCGCCGCGCCGGCCGCAGCAGCGGACGCCGGGGCGGTGTTTTATAATTACGGTGCCACCGGTGTCAGTTAAGATAGATAACAGCA
>Ga0209000_1001269_pt1 | contig 16753 bp, 17 predicted proteins | sample RifGroD2_FD_183998 | JGI IMG/M metagenome (GOLD analysis project Ga0209000, IMG submission 183998) | Groundwater microbial communities from Rifle, Colorado, USA - Groundwater D2 (SPAdes) (version 2) | ecosystem: Environmental > Aquatic > Deep subsurface > Groundwater | place: Rifle, Colorado...
GTAGGCCTTAGCGGAATGCGTCTCAATAAGTTCGTCTAGTTTTTCTCTGGCTATCATATCCCGGCCAATGGCCTCTGTACTATATACACCGCCGGTGCCGAATAAAATACAGGCCCGCTGCTGTTGAAAGCGATTATCCCCCTGTACCGACTCCGCAACGACCAGTTCGGAGAACGGCAGCAACGGCTCCTAAGCCTCCGGATTCCGGAACAGAGGACGCCAGCGACAAAAAGAACGTCCTGTTAATCATAAAACCTCTCTCCTCCGGCATCTTTTTGATCCACGATAAACCAAAAGCCACCATTTTTGATAATATGGACAGGCCATGGGACTACCAGATATCAGCGAACTGGAACAGAAAGGTAAAAGAATTTGTATCCGCCCTTTACGGCTGTCCGATTTTAATTCCTGGAAAGAATCCCAGGCCGCGATGTCAGTTCCGCGAACCAGATTCGATATCCCTCCGGCGAGAACACCGGACGAGCGCACCATAAAAACATTCAGAGGCATCCTGAAGACGAATAAAGCCATGATGCGTAAAGGCACGGATTGTTTTTGGGGAGTTTTTCTTAACGACGACCGGCTTATCGGACGGGTGGGCCTGATGAATATCACCAGGGACGCCTACCAAAGCGCCGAGATCACTTACAGGATCTTCAATCATTTCTGGGGACATGGTTATGCGCGGGAAGCTATCAGGGCATGCCTCAAGCTGGCCTTCACAAAACTTAAACTTAACCGGATAGAGGCCTATGTGGAGCCCGTTAACACGGCCTCCATCCGGGCCGCCGAAGCCAGCGGGTTCAAAAAAGAAGGCTTGGCGCGAAAAAAACTCTTCACCCGAAAAGCGTGGCGGAACGTGCTGGTTTACGCGGCGATCTGCACCGATCATGGATTCAAGTTTAATCCTCCTGAACTATAGCCGAAAGCAACAAGTCTCGCAACGATCAGCTAACTGCCATCCAGTATCCCGGGGAATTTTACCGACCCCGCATTGAGGACCTCTCGGCGAAGTCGACCAGTTTGGAGCACACTTCCGCCAGGTCATGGTTGTACAAGCGGTTGCCAGTCAAAACATTGCCGAACTGGTGCGAGTACACCTCTTTTGCGGCCGGGGCCGCCGCTGTTTTCGGGAACTGCTCCAGTGTAGCCGAATGCAGCGCCTTGGCGGCCGCATTGATGCAGGGCATAGTGTTCGTAAAGATAATTTTTGTCTCCCCCGCCATTGAAACTGTTATAGAGGATACGCCCACAGGGACCGGGGACAGCCCCGACATTAATTTCAGGGGATGGCCGGGGAGCTTTTCCTCATCCCTGCCTGCTTTGGCCGCAACTTTCGCGACATCAACACATACCTGGGCCAATTCCCGCTTGAAAGAGGTGTTCATTAATATCAGTTTCCCGGACTCTTTTGTGTATTTTTTTATTCGTTTAGCGTTTTCCGGTTTGTCCGGCAAGTAGTAGTCACGTGCCGCATCGCTCATAGCTTTTGCCACCGCGTCAACCACGCGCTCGATGTCATAACCTTCCAGCGAAACACTTCCGCCCACGTCGGGCAGTATCGCCTCCGTACGCTCCGCCCCGGAGCCTGCCGGGACAAGGCCGATGCCGGACATAACGGACAAGATGATAGTAATAGCACATTTTTTCATAATCTATGACCTTCTCCTGACCTTCCCCCAAAAACTAGACCACCCACTGGTTAGGAATCTTCGCTGTTTTTAAGCCCTCTTTCTGCTTCGCCGCATACTCGGCCGGCGGCATTCCGTCGGTAGAAGTGTGCGGTCGAAAATTATTGTAATCCTGCCGCCAGGCCTCAAGTAAACTAGAGGCGCTCTCTAATGACGTGAACACATTTACGTTCAAACACTCGTCCCGCAGGCGCCCGTTGAAACTCTCAATAAAGGCATTCTCGGTTGGTTTCCCAGGCCTAATATAATCCAGATGTATCCCGTTGTGATACGCCCAGGAATCAAGCGCTTTTGATGTGAACTCAGTGCCGTTGTCTACGGTTATTGATTTCGGCAAGCCGCGCGTGTCGCGAACGCTTTCCAAATATTCTACGACTTTTCTTCCGCTAAGCGAACTTCCCACACCCAGCACCGGGCATTCCCGACTAAACTGGTCTACCACGGTCAGGACACGGAACTTCCTGCCGTCCTCAAGCATGTCATGGATAAAATCCATGCTCCAGTGCTCGTTTACTGACATTGCCATAGGCAATTGCACACGCGGCTGGCTTACACGCTTCTTTCGCTGCTTCGTGCGGACTTGAAGCATTTCTTCGGTGTAAATCCGATATACGCGCTTCTTGTTGACCCGCCAGCCTTCTCGTCGCAAAAGGATGTGAACCCGCAGGTAGCCGAACCTGGGCCTGGCCTTGGCTATATCCAGGATCCTGAGCCTTAAAGCTCTGTTATCCCTTCCGTGAGGCTTGTAATAATAGCCTGAGCGCTCAAAATCCAGAAGCCTGCACGTCCGCCTGATACTGACCCGATAGCAATCCTGCAATCGTTTGGCGGCCGCGCGTTTATGTACAGCCTTCAGACTTTTTTTGAGAGCACATCCTGTAGCATCTGCTTGTCCAGGCTGAGATCCGCAACAAGCTTCTTGAGCTGCCTATTTTCTTCTTCAAGCGATTTCAACCTGCGCAGTTCAATCAGGCCCAATCCAGCGTATTTCTTCTTCCAGAGATAGAAAGAAGCATCGCTGACGCCCATTTTGCGGCAGATGTCTGTGACCGAAATGCCGCTTTCATGCTGCCGCAGGGCAAATGCTATCTGTTCTTCCGTGAACCTTTTGTTCATGATTTCCTCCATCATCGGAGGACTTAAATTTAGCAAATATTCCAGCTTCGATTGGTCCAGTTTCCGGGGGGAAGGTCATCTATATTATCAAAAACCAGGCGGCACCTCTCCCACAGGGACTTGAACAGGCTTTCCGGGCTTCCCGCACCCCCAGGCGCGCGAAGAAACCGCAGTTATTGCGCCGGTAATTTTAATGTGTAAATACAATTAACGTATAGTTGCTTGCAGCCATTCGATTTGAAAATTTTCAACATCGGGATATTTCCCGAGTCTGTTCCGCCTCTATAAATTTTCGCGCCATATTCCTTGAGAAGAACCAAAGCTTTTCTATGCAACTCTTTCCCTATCCCTTTGTTCTGGAAATCATTTGCCACCGCGATATATAAAATTCTTCCAACCCCGGAAGAATCGATATCGCACAATATAAATCCGATCGGCTCTTTTTCAAAACAAACAACCTCCCACAAGCCAGGGTTGAATGTTTTTGTCTGCAGGTCCCTCATGGCCTCTTCGGTCTTTAATCTTTGAATTTGAGAGACATTGCTTGCAACCTGCAGGAATGGCGCCAAGCCTGTGTCGCAATATTTTCTAAACCCATATTGAGCAGGGAACTCTGGCAACGACATCTTGCTGCTCAGTTCCAATTCATATCCATATTCTTCTTCACTCAATTTAAAACCCATATTCCTCAGAAAGCTATGAAACCCGCTGCCATGAAAGGCACTATTCAGTTGAATCGCAGGGCTTATTAAATCCTTTCGCCGCAGTAATTTGTGAACGAATTTTTCAAACTCATCTTCCGGACACGATTTCGAAGGCAACACGAACGGATAACCGTTTGTATGCTCAATTACTTCAATGTTTTCCATGCGTTATCCCCCACTAATTTCATATATCTCACGATTTCCCTGAGACTTCTACGTTTATAGTCGACAAAAACGCGCACGTCAGCGTTGACCGTGGATATTTCAAAAGCCTTTCGGACAGATACATTCATTTATCACCCCGGCTCTGCGATAGCAGTAAGGCCGCGGACAGAAAGGAGCTGGCGCGCGCCACAATCTCTTTCGCCGCCGCGCGCAACTCTTCCGGGAACTCAGGGGAGAGCGACCCGGTTTCTTTGAGGCGACGCTGTTCGTGAAGGAGAAAGGCCTGGAACACGGCAAGGCGGGCGATAATCCCCCCGCCCCCGGCGCCGCCAGGAAGCGTCTCCAGCGCCCCGCGCCAGTCCAGCGCGACCGGCTTGAAATATCCCATAACGCTGGTCATGAACTCGGGCACCGGGATATTCCCCCCGCGGCTCGCGGCAGCTTCGGCCAGCCCGGAGCATTCCCGTGAAAACCCGTCCAGTGCGGCCAATGATACCCGCAGCCAACTTCCGCGCGCCGGCGCGTCGCCGCCGCCCGAAGATCTCTCCAGGCAGCCGAGCAGATATTTTCCGCGGACTTCCAGGGCGGCCTTGAGTCCCGGCAGACTCAGCACATGGTCAACGAACGGTTTCGCTTCCTCCCAGGAAATCTCCCGCCCCCTATCCAGTCCTCCGGACGGGTCGTAGAACGAGACCGACCCTGCGGAGAGCGAATGCAGCACAATCGCGTGAGACCCGGGGATGACCGCCCCGCCGCCGCGGCAGTAGAGCGGTGACGGGATGAACGAATACGGCAGGCTGGTGATCGCGGCTTTTCCCGCGGCGCGGATCTCACGCAAAGCGGCGAGGTAAGCGCCGAACGAACCATGCTCCGCGTTCCTCAGCCGCAGCCCGAAAGGGGAAAGATAGCCGGCTGTTATCGCCGGGTCTTCGTCCGCGAGACTGGCGCCGGCGCATATCCTGCCCTCTCCCGGCAAATACCTGAGGATATACGGGAGACTCATTTCCCGGACGATATCGCAGTCTTCTTTTTCAATCCCTTCCGCTTCCAGCAGCATGGCCAGACAAGCCACAAAACATCCGTTATTAAGGCGCTGCTGTTTCCATTTTACACGCATATTATGCCGCTCCCGCTAAGTATCAAAATCCGTAGCATCTATTTTCCGTGTTTGCCAGGCAGTTTGCAGTTTCCCTTTGGGCGCCTCGCGGACAAAGTCGTTTACGGCCGCGGCGAATTCAGCGGGCTTTTCCGTGAACAGGTCGTGTCCGCAGCCGGGGAAAACGGCGGTTTTTATGTGCGCACAGGACGACAGGCGTTTTATGGCTTTATCCGGGCGGATATCCGGGTCCCGTTTGCCGAACAGGAGCAGTGTCGGGACCTTTATTCCCCTCAATTTTTCCCAGCGCGGGGAATACGCATCCTTTTCATAGGCGGCCATGAGCCTGGCCGCTTTTTGAGTGGTGTAGGCAAGCCGGGAAAGCTCGTTGTACTTTTTCGCCGGCCGCGGCAGCGGGCCGGAATAGTTCCACTTGTAGTACAACCGATCCCGTTCCTGCTTTGAGGCGCAGGCCTCCCAGGCTTTTTCAAAGGCCCGGTGGCGCGCCGAGGAGGCGTAAAGAGTGCTTCTGTCCCTGTCGGTCCAGAAAACAGGCGTCGAACAGAAGATCAGTCCGGAAAGATGCTTCCCGTACTTCACCGCGTATTCCAACGCGACGATACCGCCGTAGCTGTGCCCCAGCAGCGTGAACTTCTTCAGGCCAAGGACCTTGCGCAGGGCCTCCAGGTCCCGCGCATCCTCCGTTACGCCGTGACGGCCGTTCCTGGGAGGGTCGGACATATAGACGCCGCGCATGTCGTAATAGATCACGCGGTGCCGCGCGGCCAACCGCGACGCGGCGGGGTGAAAATAACAGTGTCCTCCGCCCGGCCCCCCGTGCAGGAGTATTACGGGGCTGCCCCCTCCTTCCTCTTCCACCCACAGCCGGCTTCCGCGTATTTCCATGAAATACTTCTTTGTCCGCGGATAATCGCAGGCCGGATAAAACACCTCCCGGCCGGCTTTACTTTCAAAAAATCCCTTTCTCATGATTACAAGCTCCTTTTCTCAGCGATCTTTCGGCACATCCCCAATAACCGCCGAGATCAGTTCCCGCAGGCCGTCGTCGCCTTGCGGGAAAACGTACAGATCGGGGCGCGGCGGTTCCGCGTCAAGAGCTTTTCCGTCCGGGCCGAACGTCACCCCTCCCTTGAAGCGGATAAAGAACGGGGTCCCGTCGTGCAGGTAAAACCGCCTGACGGCGTGGAACGGGACGGAAGATCCGCGGGACGGCAGCCCGGCTACTTTTCCAAGAGCATTGGCGCGAAAGACCGACAGAAACTGCTCGCATGAGCTCGCGCAGCCCGGACCGGAAAGCGCGTATACGCGGTATTCCCTGCGGTCGCTGTCCGGTTCAGGCAAGAAGGTTTTTCCGCCGCAGGCCTCGTCGGCGCAATCGAAAGAAAAAGATGCGGAAAGATCCGCACCAGGCACAGCCCCGGCCTCTATTTCACGCGCCATGCGCGGGGAAACCCCTTTCGCGAAAAAAGAGCGCAAAAACTCCCTATCCCTGAGCGCCAGAGGGGTATAGGCGAACCTGCGGTAGGGGAGGCGGACCTCCTTGCCGGACAGCAGGGCCAGAAGACCGTAAGGGAACTGCCCCCCCGGATTCTCGCGCAGATCCAGCAAAAGGACGGAATAGCCCGGCGCAAAAAGTTTTTTGCGGAGCTTCCCGGCATCCGCGAGCTCCCGAAGTGCAGGGGAAACGGGGCTCTTTTCCCCCGCTTTGTTCACAGAGTAAAGGAACGACGTATAACGCAACACCAGGGCCTCCGTACCCGGAATACGAAAGAGATCGTACTGCTCTCCGGAATCCACGGGCTCCAGACCCGCGTATTCCCGGGTTTTCGGGTCAGGCTCTTCCTCTTGCGTCCCGGCGATTTCAGAAGGCGGGAGTACGATCTCGAAATTCTTGCCTTCGGGCCCGGAAAACAGGAAACTCAACCGTCTTGTTCCGAAGGGCGGGTGCCGCTCCAGGTCCCTGCGCGTCAGCCAGCGCGCAAATCCAGCATACAGCGATTCCCGGGAAGCATCCTCATGCCACTCCAGATACTCATAAAGGACCTCCTCCAGTTTGCGCCCATTATAAGCCCGCAGCACAGCGCCCTCGGGAATTCCCGGGAACCTCCCGGCGGGAACTATCTCCATCGCCGCTCCGGAGACGGCGCGCGGGCGCAAGGAAAGCGGGACGGAAATTCTCTTTACCTCCGGCCGGAGCTCCCCGGGGAACCCGAAATATGCGTGAGGCTCGTGCAGCAGGTTGCGAAGGGACAGCAATGCGTAATAGACGTCCTCCTTTTTCTCCGCCGCCAGGAACCGGGCGCGCGTGCGGGCCGCCTCCTTTGATATCTCCGTTCCAAGCCGCCGCGCCCCCTCCGCGGCGCCGGCATTGCCGCCCATTATCTCCGCGAAATACGCGTCGAACAACTTTCCCCGGGCGGGCCCTAAATACCGGTCAGCCGCAAAGTCTCCGGGGAAACCCGGCGCGGCCGCCGCGGCAAGGCACAGAACAAATAACACCGCGGTTTTCATTTCCATGTTTCCCCCTGCACCTTCCAGCCGTCCTCAAGTTTCTCCACGTAATAATCTATGCGCCTCGTGGTCAGGTCGCTGAAGCGGCGCTTTACCCGCACCAGGGCGCGGCGGCCGTTCTTGACCCCGAGGTCGTAGACTTCCTCCACCCTAGTTTCGAGCAGTTTCTCCATATAGAAAGCCAGGTTCCCGTCGAAATACCTTATTTTCCGCCTGCCCAGGCGGTCGTAGGTGGAGACAAAAGCCCCGGCGTCTTTGGCGGCTACGGCCGCGTCCTGCGCCGCGAACAGTTTCCGTACCTCGGCCTCCTCCGGCGCCGGCAGACGCGGCAGGGCTTTTCCGCCGAAGGCGCTTACGGCGGCGCTCCAGCCCCCCTCCGCACTCTCCAGAGAAGCGCCGTAGACTTCCGAGAATTTATTCTTAAAGACATCGAGCCTTTCCTCCGGAGAAAGCGCCCCGGTCCGCCTGGTAAGCGCGTACAGTTTCAGGAATTTTTCCCTGCCGCCGGACTCCACCAGCCATTTCACGAAAGAACCGGACTTGGTATATGACAAGCCTGAGAACCCGTCCCCATAAGCCAGGTCGGCGGCCTCCACCTTGAACCTTCCCCCGTAGCCGAGTATCCTCGACTTATACGACAGCCACTCATGCAGGTCCCTGCCCGACTGGTCCAGATACTCGGCTATCCCCTCCGCCAGCAGCGGCACGCTATGCCTGCCGCCAAGCAAGCGGTATGAGAGCGCATGAGTAAGCTCATGGCCGTAACTTGCTTTCTCATAGCTGGGGCTGAAACCGAAATAGACCACGCTGATAGCGTCTCCAGTGGTAGTACCGGCGCCGCCGCCGGAAAGCGCGGATTCCCTGTCCGGATAAAGCGCGATCTTTATTCTATCCCCTGGCGGAACGCCAAGGAACACGGTTATAACATTATAGGCGCGCTCCCGGGCGGCCGCGATAAGCGCCAGATCGCGCTCGGCGGCGCCGCCCCGGACATAGTTGAGAACAAAATGCGGGCTTTCCGAGGAAACAAACACCTGTCCGGCCCGCGCGGCCTGGCACGTAACCAGGGTCAACGCCGCCGACATCCAGACTCTTACAAACCGCTGCCTCTTCATGTCCTCTCCTGTTTCTTTCGCCGTCTTCCGGAGGCTGAGCCGGTTTCAGCCCGCTGCTTCTGCAAACACTTTAGTTTTATTGCACAAGCGCCGCTACCGCTATCACTTTAAAGTTTTTTCCAGCGCAAACCGACTAACTGGTTACCTTCCAGCTGGCCCCGGCAAGGCCGTCACCGTCTGGCCGCGGGCTCACAGCTTTCCCCAGGGCCCAGCAGCTTCACGCCGCCGCCCCCCGTGTGGAGATGGTACCTGTACGTCCCGGCGGGCCCGACGCTGTCCGCCACTTTTTCAAGCAGCATGGGCGAGCCTTTAGCCGGGCGCGTAAAAAGGAAGAGGTCTTCACCACCGTTTCCGCGTACTAGCCAGTGCCTGCGTCCGGAGTCGTCCACAAAGACCTGCACCATATCCCCGGACTCCACCCGGCCGCCCGCCCAGAAAGTAAAGAGGGTCAGGGCCGCGCATATGGCATAGCGGGCCGTCCATTTTGCGGCCTTACTTTGATAAGCGATAAGGCTTTTGCGTTCCAGCATAATAAGCGCCGGCAGCCATGAGACCAGCAACGTCAGCCGCATCAGGTCCCAGGACCTGGACACCGCGAACCAGGGGTCATTGATCAGGTAGCCGGTGATCAAGGCCGGAGCGAGAGCGACAGCAACGGCCGGCAGCGAGACTGAAATCCTCCTCCTGTAGACCAGGACAGACAAAGCCCCGCCCCCCGTACCTCCGACAAAAAGCGCGGCAAGCCAGAACACCGGGTCCGCCAACCTGTCTATCTGTGTGATCATACAATGCAGCTCCTCTCGGAATATCCGCGTTATGTTGACTACGCTCCCGAACCAAGCCGGCCTTTCCCCACAGTATTTCCGCGTTATTGTCAGCGGCCCGCGTTTAGCGAACCATACTTATCGCCGCCAATGATATTAAGTGCTTTTTCATATCTTCTCCTTTATATTCTCTGTAACCGCCGCTTGGCCAAGGGCCACGACCGAAATTCCCGCCGCAAGCAGCGTAAAGGCCGGGGTGGCCAGGAACACCGCGGCCAGCAGCAGGGTCAGGACCGCGCTCACGAGCGCTTTCCCCTTTTCCGGAGCAACCCATTCGCTTCCATGGGCCGCGGCCGGGGTTTCGGTATTTTCTTCTTTCACAGCCTCCGGAACGGGCGGCGCCTTGATTTCAAATCTAGCGTAATCCCTGGCCTCGGCATTGCATTCGGCCTCGGCCCCACGCTTAAACTCTCCCGTTACCTGTACTGCCAGCGGCATGGAGGTTAAGCCGGAAACCGAATGCTGGTCGTCGAACCTGCGGCCGCTCTCCATCCTGGCCTCCTCCAGGCCGTACCCGGCCGCAGCGGCCGCGCCGGCCATTACCAGTGAAACTATCGCCGCTATTACCGTTTTTCTCATGTCTTATCTCCTTTACTGCCGCCACTTGCGCTGTCTGTCGCTGGTTCCTTTGTCCTGCTAATAGGTTATCAGACACGAAGCCGCGGCACATGAGGCGCAGGACCCTGCCGTAGAGTTTTTAGACTCAGGAGGAAATACCGAACCAAAACAGGCTTTCTCCGCAGTGTTTCCGCGTTATTGTCCACGGAGCGCGCTTAAGGTAGAATTACCGTATGACGACATTTTTTTCAGAATCTCTGGCAAAACTGCGCAAGGCGGCCGGCTTCCCAACGGCGTACCGCTTCTACCACGACAATGGCGGCAAGCCGGTGCTGAAGTTCTCCTACAGGACCTATCTGCTTTTCGAACAGGGCGAGGCCCTGCCTCCGCCGGAGGCGCTTGTCCGTATTTCCGTAGCCCTGAGACTTATTCCCAAAAGCCCCGCCGCCGGAGCGCTTGCCGCGGCCTGGCTTAAGACCACGACCGGCGAAGAGGCCTACGGGGCCATTTTCGAACCGATTGTTTCGATTAAAACGGAAACCCCCGGCCTTTCTCCGATGCACAAGGCTATGGGGAAATTCGTAAAAAAAACCCCCATTTCGGTGGAGCAGTCCGCACTTATACTTTCCACCTATGACCACTACCGCGCTTTCCTTGTGCTGGCCAACGATGAAGGAAACTGGAGCGCGGAGACCCTCGCTAAAACGATCGGCGCAAAAGCCGCCGCCGCCGGAAAGATATTAGCGGACCTTGGAAAGAAAGGGCTTACCCGAAAGGTAAAGGACGGCATTTACACTTTCCGCGGCGAAAGGATAATCCTGGAGTTCCCCCGTGCGGAAATAATGCCTCCGGGCCTGAATGATCGGATGCGCGGTTACCAGGCCCAGATGCTTACAAGCGGGTCACCGGCCTGGAGAAGGATGAACGTCCTGCGGGCCGACGCCCAGGAGCTCGCCGCTTTTTATCCGGTACTCTCTTTGAGCATGTCGGCCGCCACCGGTTACGGTGTGATGGAAAAAACAAAAAGATCCGCCATGTTCGCGATCGAGTCGAAGGTGGTGAAGCTGTTCGACTTTTGAGCCGGGCATTCGGAGGAAAACCCAAACCTAAGCGTTGTTCGGTCGATCTGGCCACCCCAAGAAAAGCCCCCCCCCGGAGGGGCTTTTTCTTTTGTAATACTTTCCGGGCCGGCGCGTAATAGCAAGTGTGAACTCAGAACAAGGAGACCTATATGAAACTTAAAATACTTGCGGCGCTAGTCGTTATTGCGGGTTTAGGTGCGGCGGCATATGCGGGAGAGGTGAAAATTAAGACCACAAAGGTGGAAGGCCGCCTGGTGGACGACATAAGCTTACCCTTCGTTAACGACCCGGCCGTGCTGGGGGAATGGGAAAGCGTGGACTTTGTGCGCACTCCCGCTCAATTCGTCCCGGGGAAACCCGGCTTTACCGGGGAACGCTACCTTAAAGTGATGAAATTCCTACCGGACGGGGTTATGGCCTGGGCAATCGAGTCCGGGGAGACGGCCGTTCTGCCTTTCATGGCCTGGACCAAAGGAGTGGTAATGCACCGCGGCGGAGACAAAACCGCCTCCCGCTACACTATCAAAGAAATAAGCGGCGCCCTGTATCTGTTCTTCGAGTGGAAGAGCGGGGATTACATTATCCGGCATCAGAAACCCCGGTACTATGTGCTGAAGAAAAAATAGTCACCATGACCGGTTAAAGAACCCGTATTAAACATGAAACCGCTCTTGTTGAGCGGTTTCATGTTTAATATGCGGAACACTTACAAGACTGCCCCTCGGCGACCCTCTTGTGCCGCCTACGTTAATAGACAAGGTTCGCGCCGAAATCAGGGATCTCGCCGTTACGGACCTGCCTGGTCCACTCTTCCAGTTTCCCTCTGTGCATTAGCCAGAAGCGCGAACACTTTCCAAAGTACGCGGCAACGACATCGCGCTCGCCGCGCTCAAGCAGTTCCTTGGCCAGCATCATATTGGGACCGAACGATTTTAGCTGGGGAGAGCCGGGAGTATCCCCCGCCTTAAGAAGAAATTCCCCGGCCTCCTTTACCCGCCCCTCGGCCAGGGCTATTCGCCCGAACACGATATTAACATCCTGCACGGCGTTCCCGTAGTTCCAATTATCCTTATATTTAGGCGTGAGCTTTGCCTGCTCTTTTGCAAAACCAAGGGCGGCCTCTTTTTTCCCCACATTAAGAGCCTCTTTTTCCGCTGGCCCGAGATAACAGAAGCGTTCCTCTTCCGTACGGGCCCGGGAGAGGTCTTTTATCGCTTCAGCAAAGCGCTCCTCCCAGGCCCACTCATGCGTCCGGGGCTTGTTTTCACAAGCCGCCAGCAGGGACGCCACAACAATTATCGGCAAAAGCCTTTTCATAAATACCTCCGGTTCAATTAATGATACCAGAGCGCCCGCCGCGGCACATGAGGCTCAGGACCCTGTCGGAAAGTTTTTAGACTCAGGAGGAAATACCGGACCAAACCGGGTTTTCACCGCAGTATTTCCGCGCCAGTGTCCGTGTACCGCGGGTAAAAGGAAAAGGGCGGGCTTATTCACAACTTATTGCTAACGCTTGGCGCGCAATCAAAACGCAATATTAAATCCGTTCCGGGGAGCTATATTATGTTTAGAGCTGCCTGTCAGAGGGCGCTTCAGAGGAGGTTGTCTTATGAATTTCAGGACAATATTTTTAGCCATAGCCGTTTCCCTTCCCGCCCACGCCGCTGCGGAGAGCATGTTAAGCGTGGCCGCGGAGCAGGCCAATGTGCGCAGCGGCCCCGGCGCCGAGTACGAAGTGGTCTGGGCCGCCGCCAGGTATTACCCCCTGGAAGTACTGGACCAGGACGGGAACTGGCTGCAGATAAGCGATTGCGAGAACTACGAAGGCTGGATCTACAGGACACTGCTCTCAGCCGTTCCCACCGTGGTCGTGATCTCTAAAAAGGCAAATGTCAGGGAAGGGCCAGGAATGGATTATGAGTCCTTATGGGTCCTGGAAAAGGACTATTCGCTCAAGGTACTGGAGTCGGATGGGGACTGGCTCAAAGTTGCGGACGAAGACGAAGTCTCAGGCTGGATACACAAAAGCGTAGCATGGGGCTTCACCGAGCCGCGCACCGTGGAAAAAAGCCCCGCCTACTGACGCTCCCTGGCCCCCGTCTCCCGGTTTTCCGGACCGGGGGTTTCAGACCTTATCCCTGGCCTTCCCCGCACGGGCCCGCTTCCAGCAACCGGCGCAGCAGCTTCGCGGGCACGGACACCCAATCCGGGCGGGCGGAGGTTTCCGAGTCCAGAGCCGATATGGCTTTTTCTGCCAGGAAAACCCGCAGCAGCGTGTCCACCTCTTCAGGGGATTGGGGCAGCAGGCTGGAGCCCTCCGTCACGGCCAGATAGCCGCGCAGGAAGGACCCGCCGGCATAGGCGTACCACAGGTCGGTCCAGGGGGCGAGGACGGGCATGTCCTTGCGCGGAATTTCCCCGGGCAGAAGGAAAGGCGCGTGGGCCGCGTAATAAAAAGACAGCAGCATCCCGGCCACGTCCCGCAGCGGGGAGCGCTTTATGCGGCGCTGCCCTATGGGTTTTTCCGGGTTGCCCTCGAAATCCTTTATAACGAAGTCCTTGCCCGTGAACAAAGCCTGGCTGAGGGAATAGTTCCCGTGGATGCGCATCATTCTGCCGGAGAGTTTTTTCTCCGTCAGCCGGTGTATAAGCTTGATCGCCTTCTGCTGGCTTTCCAGCACCAATTTCACGTCCTCCTGCGCCTCGGCGGGCAGCTCTTTCAGCCGCTTCGCCAGGTTTAGGAAAGCCTTCTTCGACTGCCCGGCCGCGGACTGGTAAATAGAGCGCTGGTAGAGACGGGAAAAAGGCTCGGGGGCGAATCCCGGATCGGCCGGGCCGGAGGCCAGGGCCAGGTGCATTTCTCCGGTGCGGCGGCCCAGCAGCTCCGCCATTTCGAAGGTGACCGCCCCGGAGAGCTCTAGCACCTGCGGCGGGATATCCTTCAGACCGGGGGAGAAAAGCCCCGGGAGCGGCGGCGGGACGGAAGCGGACGCCGGCCTGGACTGGACTGCGTCGTAATATTTCGCCGCCTCGTCGAGCATAAGGGCCCAGGCTTCGCCCTGGTTGGGGATGAACCCGCGCAGCACTCCCAGGGTGCCGTGGAAGCGGCCGTCCCGGGCGAGATTGAGGGCGCCGAGAGCCGGCGCACAATTCGCGAAGCCTTCTTTAGCCGCCAGCCGGCGGCCTGCCTCAAGGTCCGGGCTGACGCCCTCCTCGAGCAGGCGGCAGAAACGCAGCAGGTAATTGCCGCCGTACACAATAGATACCCCGCCGACCCCTGCCTTAAGCACCCTTGAATCGGCGGGGACCGGGTTGGCGGCCAGAGCGCTCTTGAACGCTTTTTCCGGCAGGGCGCGCAGCTCGCCCGCACCCGAGCGTATTTTTTTCCTGGAAAGGAAAAGCGAAAACAGGTCCGAATGGAAAACCGGGTTCAGCACGGCGTCGAAAAGCAGCCCCTTGCCTTCGGAGAGTTCCAGCGCCGCTATCAGCTCAGCCGGATATTTTTTAGCCGCCGCCGCGGCTTTCTCCCCGGTCAGGAAAATCAGCGGAAGCAGATAGGTTTCGGTGCGGCCCTGCGCAAGCCGGGCCTCCAGCACGGCCAGCCGAGCCCCGGAAGGCAGGGCAAAATGCTCGGCCAGCCCGATCTCGCGCAGCCCTAAAGCTCCCCGGCCGAAGCAGCGGCACTTCCGCACGTATTCCGCCAAGGCGTCCTCAAGGGCGGCCCCCTTCCCGCTTTCCAGAAACTCCCCCCACGACAGCGCCGGGAAGCTCAGCTCCGGCAGCGGCTGGTCCGCAGGCGCGCCCCCTTCCTGTTTCTTCAGCTGGAACCAGTAGTAGTTGTGAAAGCCGGGAGTCAGCAGATAGGGCTTTTCCTTTATTACGGGGAAACCGCTGCCGCCGAACATTTCGACCGGGGTGTAGCCGGCATAGTCGGCCAGGTCCAGGCTGGCGGCCTGGGAAAAACGGGACAGGTTGGCCACGACCAGGATTATTTCGTCGCCGTAGCGGCGGATGAAGGCGATGACCTTGGGGTTATCGGAACGGACCGGCTCGAGCGAACCGCGGCCGAAGGCTTTGAAATTCCCGCGCATGGCTATGACCCGCTTCATCCACCAGAGCAGGGAGGAGAGGTTGGCTTCCTGGCTTTCCACGTTGAGCGCCTCGTAATGGTACTCGGAGTCCGTGACCACCGGCAGGTAAAGCTTCTGCGGGTTGGCGTTGGAGAAACCGGCGTTCCTGTCGGGGCTCCACTGCATGGGAGTGCGCACGCCGTTGCGGTCCCCCAGGTAAAAATTATCGCCCATGCCGATCTCGTCGCCGTAATAGATCACCGGGGTGCCGGGCAGCGAGAAAAGCAGGATATTCATCAGCTCTATCTTGCGGCGGTTATTGCCCAGCAGCGGGGCCAGCCTGCGCCGGATGCCGAGGTTTATGCGGGCCTTCGCGTCGCGGGCGTAGACCTTGTACATGTAATCGCGCTCTTCGTCGGTAACCATCTCCAGGGTCAGCTCGTCGTGGTTGCGCAGGAAGACCGCCCACTGGCAGGAGTCCGGGATGGCGGGCGTCTGGTCGAGGATGTCCGTGACGGGAAAGCTGTCCTCCATCCAGAGCGACATGAAAAGGCGCGGCATGACCGGAAAATGAAAAGCCATGTTGCATTCGTCGCCGGCGCCGAAATAGGAAGCCGCGTCCTCCGGCCACTGGTTGGCCTCACACAGCAGCATCCTGTCCTTATACTTCTCGTCTACGTGGGCGCGGAGCTTCTTCAGGAATTCGTGGGTGGCCGGGAGGTTCTCGCAACTGGTGCCTTCCGCCTCGTAAAGGTAGGGCACCGCGTCCAGCCGGAGGCCGTCCACGCCGAGGCCCAGCCACAGGTCCACCACTTTCAGGAGGCCTTTCTGCACGTGCGGATTTTCAAAGTTAAGGTCGGGCTGGTGATGGTAGAAGCGGTGCCAGTAGTAAGCCCTGGCCGCCGGGTCCCAGGTCCAGTTGGAAGTTTCGAAATCCTTGAAGATGATTCTGGCGTCCTTGTATTTTTCGGGGGTGTCGCTCCAGACATAGTAGTTGCGGGCGGCGGAACCGGGAGGGGAGAGCCGGGCGCGCTGGAACCAGGGGTGCTGGTCGGAGGTATGGTTGACCACCAGTTCCGTTATCACCCGGATGCCGCGGGCGTGGGCTTCTTTCAGGAAGTCCTTGAAATCCCCCATGTCGCCGTAATCCGGGTGGATGCCGTAGTAGTCGGAAATATCATAGCCGTCGTCGCGCAGCGGCGAGGGATAAAAAGGCAGCAGCCACACAGCCGTCACCCCGAGGCTCTCGAGATAGGGGAGTTTTCCGATCAGGCCGCGGAAATCCCCTATCCCGTCGTCCTTGCTGTCGCGGAAGGATTTTACATGCAGTTCGTAGATGACCGCATCCTTGTACCAGAGCCGGTCGGAGGCCGGAGATTGTTTTTCCGTCATCAATGCTTCTCCATGGCGAAGCCCAGCCGGTACCAGACGGGGACCAGCGCCAGGCCTATGGCCAGGTTCCCGGTTATCCAGACCGCCGGCCAGGGACAGACGGCCGGGGGCGGGCTGCCGACCAGAGCGGACCCGGCGCCTACGAGGAGGCAGAACACGGAGACCCCGGCGGCGGCCATGGCGCCGACCGAAAGCAGCAGCCGGCGCGGGCCGTTATGCGCGTGATCCTTGCATTCTACCGCTATGGTATGCCAGAAACCTTTGGGCCGCACCAGCCGGTAGAAGCCGTGCAGATGCTTGCGGTCCTCGGGCCCGAAGAAAAATATCGCGGCCAGCGACGCCCCGAGCGAGAGGGCGGCCATTATCAGCAGGCGCAGGGCCTGGTCGTCCACCCAGAGCAGCAGCGGC
>Ga0209000_1001278_pt1 | contig 16642 bp, 18 predicted proteins | sample RifGroD2_FD_183998 | JGI IMG/M metagenome (GOLD analysis project Ga0209000, IMG submission 183998) | Groundwater microbial communities from Rifle, Colorado, USA - Groundwater D2 (SPAdes) (version 2) | ecosystem: Environmental > Aquatic > Deep subsurface > Groundwater | place: Rifle, Colorado...
ATGATCGTAAGCGCATTTATATTTTTAGCTCTTTACTTTTTTTATTTTTTAACACTTATAGCTATTTCGCCCGGCTATGTAGAGCAAGTGAGCCCGCGCCTGGATGATATCCTGCGGATGTTCTCCGCGGGGCCGCCGGCGGTAAGGGCCGCGGAAAAGAGGTTCGCTAAACTTATCCCCGATTTCAGGCCTGACCTCACCGCATACTTCATCCCTTCTTTTTTCAGGATAGGCGGCTACGCCAATGCCAAGGCCGGCGGCATGCTTTTCGGCCCCGACACCATAGCCATCCTCCTGGGAGACAAGGTTTTCCTGCCGGTAGTGGTCGCCCATGAACTCTCCCACCTTTACCTCAGTTCGCGTAACGGCGACGAGGAGAGCACCATGGCCGCGTCGCTGTGGAGCGAGGGCGGGGCTACTTATATCAGCAACCTGGCCTACCCGGAAGCGTCCGGGGCCGACTTGCTGCTAAACCCAGAACTTGCAGAACGCTGCCAGGACCCAAAGTACACGGGCTCGCTGGCCAGCGAAGCCCGGCCACTACTCGGCTCGCCGGCGGACTCGCCAAAAGTAGCCCCCGACTGGTTCACCGCACAGCCCCGCCGGGGCGTCTGCCTTGGGCTGCGGGCTTTCGCCCTGCTGGCCAAAGATCACCCTATAGCCGAAATGGCAGGCTGGAACCAGAAGCGCTACTCCGCCGAACTAGACTCCGCCCTGAAAAAGCTTGCCGAGGCCGCCCCGGTGGCCGCGAAGTAGCCCTCGCATTGTCCGCCTTATATCCCCTTGCGGGCCAGCCACACCGTGTGTTTGCCGCAGGCGGGGTCCTCCGCCTTGTGCAGCAGCACCTCCAGCCCGTTAGCCGCCAGCAGGCGAAGATACTCTTCAGGGGAAAGGCTGGCGTAGCGGAACGCCTGCCCCTCCATCATTCCGGAAGCCTCACCCTCCTCCGGACCTGAAGTAAAAAGCAGCAGCCCGCCCTTATGCAGGTGTGCCGCGAACACCGGGAACATGGCCCGCTGTTCTTCTTTGGAAAGGTGAAAGAAGCTGTCCCACGCCACCACCGCGTGGAAGCGACGGCCAAGGGCCAGGCCGCGCATATCCCCTACCAGCCACTCCATATCCGGAAACCGCTCCCGGCACATGGCTATCATCCCGGGGGCCCCGTCCACACCGGTCAGCGTAAAGCCCTTGCGAATAAAGAACCCCGCCAGCGGCTCCCCCGACCCGCAGCCCAGGTCCAGCAGGCTGCTCCCGGCCGGCAGCAGCTTAAGCATGGCGTCCAGGTATTCCCGCTCCATCAGGTCCTTGCGCCTGGAAGCGTCGAACCACCCCGCCAGCCCCTCATATTTCCCGCACACGTCATCGCTCATACGCAAATTCTACCAAAACAAAACCGCCGGGATGGCCCGGCGGCTTCGCGCTCAAATGTCAAGATTCAAGACTTGACCCCATCTTACCGAATATCATTTAACATTGTTTAGCCTGCTTGCCAAAGACAATGCCATATTTATATATCCCGCCACAGGCATTTCCTCTAAATAGAAATCGTCCAAATGCACAGCGGCATTTCGCAGTTTTCTCAACTTATTAAACTGAATAGTGAAATCCGGGAGAATTTCTTTGTTCGCTATCAGTTTGTGGAGCTGATAGCTCCCAACGTTTGCAAACGGCAGGCCAGGATACACCCGTTCAACCGCCTTTGCCATTGCCTCTTCCAGAATTCTGTAAGCTTCCGCCACTGCTGACCGCGGTGAGATTTCCGCAATCTTCATTAAGTATTTAACAGCCTCCTGTGTCTCTCTATCAAGCACCACAGCTTCTTTTGTGTCCGAGGCTTCTTTCCCCAACTTGCGCATTTCTTCCCCGAATTCTATTTCCGTATCATTATGTTTAAGCTTCCTCAACCTCAGCAAAAGCTTAATAAACTCATTTTTAAAGGCAAGCACAAGAATTAGCCCCACAATAGGCCACGCCAGCGAATTAACCAAGCTTGATATAAAAGTTTTCCAGTCCATAGTGTTCCCTATCCCCCCTTTCTCAGCACCGCGTAGACTACGTCGTCAGCCCATTCCTTGTCGGTCCAGAAGCTCTTCTTGAAATGCGCTTCCTTGCGCATGCCCAGGCGCCGCATAACGCGCAGCGAGGCCTTATTGCGCGGGTCGGCTGAGCACGCGACACGGTGCAGCCGCAGCCCGCCAAAAAGCCAGGCCAGTACGGCTTTGGCGGCCTCCGTAGCATAGCCGCGCCCCTGGAACTTGGGCGCTACGGTATAGCCCAGCTCAGCCTGCCGGCCATCGGTAAAATGCACGGCTATGTCGCCGGCGTAAGCGCCGCCGGCCTTCTCTATGATGGCGAACTGGTACCAGGTGCGCGGCGTATTGGGCTTAAGCGCGGCGCAGGCGGCCAGGCGCCTGCGGGCCTCCGCCAGGCTCTTGGGGCAGCCCTGGTAGCGCCGCACCGCCGGCAGCGAGCGGCAGCCGTAGTAAGCCGCGGCATCCTGGGGCCGTACGGTGCGCAGCAGCAATCGCTCAGTGTTTATCTCAACGCCTTTCATGTTTTTATTCTACAAAACAAAACCGCCGGGATCGCCCGGCGGTTCCGCGCTCAGATGTCAAGATTCAAGACCTGACCCCATCTTCCCTGCGGCAAGAAAGCGGGCGGTGTTCACGTTGCGCAGCGTCATGGCCTTGTACAACTCCGAGCCTATCAGCTTGTTCAGCCTGCTCCTGGAATAATTCTTCCTGTCGAGGTTCCAGACAACGGCACCCTTAATGTAGCGCGCGTCCACAACCTCCCTGTTAAAAGGCAGCTTCGCCAGCGCAGCCGCGGCATCCGCCTCTTCAAACAGGTACGCCACATCGGTACGCTGTTTAGCGTCGTTACGCCAGCCCGCGGGAATAGCCCTGGCAATAGCGCGCATCTGCGCCCGCGTCTTAACCAGCACGGCCACCTTAAACCCGAACTCCGCCCCAATAGCCGCCTCTATATTTCCGCGCAAAGCCGCGGGCCGCCCAGCGCTCGAGAACAACACATTGCCTGAATTGATATACGTGGAGACCCCGCCGAAGCCCAGCCGCTTGAACAGCGCCTTAATCCGGCGCATATCCACGCGCCGTTCTTTGCCCGCATTCACTCCCCTTAGAAGCGCCACAAATTCCATAATAATTATTCTACCAAAACAAAACCGCCAGGCTCCCCCGGCGGTTCTCTCCATTTTCCCTTATTCCCCCTCACTCCCCGCTAAATTCAACTGTAGCCACCCCCAGACAGGAAGCGGCCTGTGCGGAACAGGTGGCCCCCGTAACGCCCGGCACTACGCAGGCGTACATACTTCGCAGCTTAAAGCGCGGTGCGGACGCGGCGGATGCGGCATTCTCCACCAACCCCCAGCCCTGGTCAATGCACATATCGGAGTCCTCCTCGCTGGTTTTACCAGGCGCGCGCCAGCGGACGCGGAGCTTGACCGTCCAGACGTGAAAACCCGGCACGCCCCATTCCAGCTTCCCCCCCGTTACTGCTCCGGGTTCCTTAGCATCCGCATTGGGGTTCCATTCCGGATATGTCCCCGCCGTGGTCTCGATCTTAACGATGTGATGCGAGTTGTAGTCGACGTTAGCGATAACTCCCTGGTACCATTTTTTAAAACCAGCCGCGTCCCGTATTTCCGCCGCGCCCGGATACTGCATGCTGAAAGCCGGATCATCGCTGGCAAGGCGGCTGAGGAAGTAGTCGGGCGAGACCTGGTGGTCGAACGCCGAGAACCACTCGTAAACCGCGGCGTTCACGTCGTTCTCCGTGGGCACCGTCCGGCCCAGCTTATCGTAATAACCGGCAGCCGGTTTCGCCCCCTGCGGCCATTCGCTGAATGCGGCCTGGGGTTCGGCTTTAGTCTTGCCCTTCGGCTTAGCGGCTTCCTGAGCCCCCTGCGCAGAAACCAGTCCCGATAGGCCCGCGAACAGGAGCCCCGCCATGAAGAGTTTATTCATTTTAATATCTCCCGTATAACGGCGACAGCGGGGTCAGGTCTTGAATCTTGACATCTTAGCGCGGAGCCGCCGGGGAAGCCCGGCGGTTCAGAGTTGGGAATTAGGTATCCCCTCGTCAATTAATCAAGGGCATCCTTTACCTTGGTACCGCGGATTTGGAATGTCGGCGACGTTGAATATCGAAGGCTGGACTTCTTTTGGTTCATCGTAGCTTATCACCAACGCGTCTTTCTGATAATCAGTGTCGTACTTTTGTGCCATAACATTGAATCTATCCACTCCGTCCTTTGTGTACCAATCCGAATGACTTACAGGCCTTGAAACCCCATCTGCAGTGATCAAATAGAAGTTGAACCGATTATTGTTTATTAGCGTAGTTGAGGAAGTCTCCGGCTGAATCAAGGAAAGCTTTATCTGAAGCCCGCCGCCATAGTCCAGCACATATGCCTCTTTAAGTTCAAACGTGCTGCCATGTATGTGCTCCAATCGTGCGCCGGGAACCAACTCATGGAACCGTTTATCCAGAAGCACCGTCCGCTCGCAGGCTCTTATGACGAATTTAACATTAACCTTTTCTATGGTATGATCCACATCCGGGAAAATATATTCTCGACCTCCATAGTTGTTGGGGATTCCATCACACCTGGGAGGCCAAGGGGAACCGGTCTCATTAGTGTCGGACCACAACACCTTCCCATGCTTATCCGATATTTCACTCAGATTTCTGGGGAGTTCCACTCCGATCTTTGCAGTCGGCTTTTGCCAGATTCGGAACTGTATTGTCGGTCTGTCTATAGCTGTTTTCTGCAAATTGTTGCAGTATTGAGATACACTGCCGGAAAACCTGTCATCCACAAATTTTAAATACTCCAGCAAATCGAAATAGTTTTGGTAAAGCAAGTTCCCTTTCTCATCATAGGTCTCCACACCCCATATACCAGGAGCCAGATTTTCTTTGCAGCTCCAAGTCCGAAAACGCCCCGGAGCATACTTGAGTTGAACATCATCAGTTTGCAGGCCGTTGCGACGCCAGACATGACGTATCGCCCCGGAATTAATTCCTGCAAGCGTTGTTAAAAGACATATGCGCTTGGTAGAGGTCGAAAACTGCACAGCAGCGCCACGCGTCTCCCTGTTTACGACATCAGTTCCCGTAGTAGATTTTGTGACCGTTGCAGCCTCCGCAGTATGGGCAGTCATTAGAATAATCGCTGCGCACAATGAGAACAATGAGCTTACGCAACGACGCCAGCGAAAAATAAACATTAAGATTTCCCCCTCATTATGGGCATCAACAAATCGATGGACAGGAACCGTAGACAGCATAAGCGGTCGACATCGGGGTTAGGTCTTAATCTCGACTTCCCCCCTCTGCAAAACATTCTACCAAAACAAAACCGCCGGGCTTCCCCGGCGGTCTCGCACGACTATCAAATAGTCATATAGTCATCAGCGTCCCCTATGCCCCCTAACTGAGACACCTACTGCACTAAAATAGCCAGGCTCCCCCGGCGGCTCAGTTAGGAATTAGAAATGAACGTCCCCTATCGCCCCGGCTGCCCCCCCTGGTCAAAACTCAGGGCCTACTCTAAAAACCGATATTAATCCCCAGGCTGTATGGCAGAATCGCCGCAGGACCACCCACATTGGCAAACCCGATCTGGACACCCTTAAGCGTCCGCGCACAATAATTAAAAACACCCACCTGAACCCCGGAGATATCCTCCGCCTTATTGAATATGCCGATCTGAGCGCCCTGCGATCTGTAGGAGTAGTTGAACACTCCAATTTGAGCCAGTCCAGTTTGTTCAGTGGCATCCTGTTTATCCCCATGAGAGTTCACCAGACCAAGCTGCACCCCGCCAACATCCCCCCCAAGGTTTACAACTCCGGTCTGCCACAGGAATTGCGGCCCGTTCCCACCGCCTCCTGAAACCTGAATATTTAGCAGCCCCCCCTGCAATGCGCGGCCGGCGCCCAGAAAATTCACCGCCCCGAATTGCATCCCGTTAAAATTACCCGCGGCATTACCAATGGGCGCCACCTGGATGCCGTTGATCGAGGGAGGATACATAAAGGCCGGATTATTCGCGAGACCCGCCACCTGGATGACATATGACCGGTTATGGGTATCGAAGCTCATGGTAAAGAGCCCGCCGACCTGCATGCCGACGAATTTTTCCCCGTTCACAGCCGCGATAAGTCCAAGCTGTAATCCATACGAGCGTTCCGAAAGAGCCGCCGGAGAAAACTGCAGACCCGTAACACTACAGGTCTCACTCTTCCAGAGCCCGATATCAAGTCCGATTGTCTTTTTACGCCCAAGCTTGCAAGGGCTTTTGTCAGGGGAGGACTCAGTTTTGTCTGCGATCGTGATTCTCAGCGGCGTCCATCCCGCGGCCAAAGCGATGCCACACCCGCCCCAAAGGAGCAAAAGCTGCCCGGATAATAAAATAGCCGCTTTCCTCATAATTATTTAGTTCCCCCCCTATTCTACCGATACGGGTTTCAAAAAAGTGCGTTCATAGCTCAAAAAACATTTTGACGCATTAAAGCGCGCTGTTATCGCCTTACATTCGCTGTCCTCTGCGACGGTCCTGCGGTAGTACTCATAAGTTTCGGCATCCGGAAAGCTGAAGAGGGCTACCGCGGTATCAGTCGGACCTTCGGCGCCCAGCCCGGGAAAGCTGAAAGCGGCGCTGGGTAGTTTGTCGGAAGCGTCCGTGGGGATAAAATAGCCGTGGTGAATGCCCCCGTATTTAGTTATCAGCGCCATCCAGCCGCGGGCATATTCCTTGAACTCCCTGATCTTCCCGGGAGCTAGAACGTATCGGATATGGCAGGTAAGCATAAAAAGCCTCTTTTGAAAGTCAGCATCCCCTCAACACCAATATTCTACCAAACCTCCCCAAAACAAAACCGCCGGGCTTCCCTGGCGGCTTCGCATTACTTCAGCGAATAGTCATATAGTCATCAGCGTCCCCTATGCCTCGGAGTCTACCTATGACGACACGAAGGGACAAATTTTCGCACAGCGTGCATCACACCGACTGGATCCATCGATACAGCTCGCTGAAACTCGCTTTCGATGTTCTTATAATCGCGCAAAGTAGAATATCCACGACCGGCGCAATCTATTCTGCTAAAAAACCCCGGTTCATTATCCTCGGCAATATCGTACACCCGGGATACTTTGCCAAGCAGATTGTGATCGACCAGTTGCACTGCTGTTATTCGCCGGTCAAGAGGATTAGCCGGTTCGGGACGTCCCTCATACAACAAATCCCCACATAACTTTTTAGGTCCCACATTCTCCTGGACAGTATCCACCTTTAAATTGACCCCTCTATTAATTTCAGCCTCTATCTGCGGACAGTATGAGATCAACTCCTCAAGCGACGCCGATCCGTCCCCATCGCTATCCACGGATTTCAAGGTAGCCCCATTCAATTTAATAACCAATTGACTTTTTTGAGGGGCACTCTTGGGTTTTCGCGTTAGACTGGCAGGTTTACTTATAACTTGTGGCTTTCGGGCACTCTTCTTTATATTGTTCCCCACACCCACTCCCAGGAAGAGGATAAATAGTGCCCCCAACGCAATCATCACATAGGGGAATTCGTCTCCAGATCCAGATGTCGAAGAAGCTGGAGTTGAATCGCGGACGGGGTTACTCTCGACATCGTCATATGAGTCATATGAGGCATCTTCGGCACTTGAACTGTTACCAGATGAAAGCTCCTCGCATGATTCATCGTCCTCTTGCTGGACCGCACTCTTGCGCCACCCGGCAAACATCCCATGAGGGCAGTTTTCTACAGCATGGTTTTTACTTCCACAATTACTGCATTCTGAGGAAAACATCCCATGCGGACAGTTTTCTGTGGCATGCTCTTTGCTCCCGCACTTACTGCATTCCGAAGAAAACATACCATGTGGACAATCCTCACTAGCATGATCTTTACCTCCGCATTTACTGCATTCCGAAGAAAACATTCCATGAGGGCAGTCTTCTACAGAATGGTTTTTGCTTCCACACTTACTGCATTCTGAAGAGAACATCCCATGTGGGCAGTCGTCCGTGGCATGATCAGTACTCCCGCAGTTAGCACATGATGGTGAAAATAACCCCATAAAAACAAATGCCCCTTTTTTATCGCCTTGCTTGCTTGTGCTAAATGCTTTTCATATGAACACATCTAGACACTCTATCGACAAAACCGCCGGGCTTCCCCGGCGGCCAAGCATCAGACAGATGGCACGCGCTAATCTTTTCTAAAGATCAGCATGTTGTAGCTTATTTGTGTCGCTCGTCCGCCGAATATGGCGGCTATGCACCCCGGCTTTTGGGTGACCATGATCTCTTCCAGAGATTGGAAAACCCAACCGCCTTCGGTTTCCGCGTTTAGCAAGCTCGAGAAGGAAGATACCGCTCCGCCCATATCCCCATCACTATCTATCACGATGTCCTTCGGCGCCGGCACACACTTGTATTGAGGCATGATTTCTCCTTTTTATGGTAGGTCCAAACCGCCATTAGGAGACTTACAGCGAAGCACCCGGCCAACCCCCTTAACAACTCCGCCAATCGTACCATATTTTAAAATCGCCAACCGCATGTACTCCGAGCACGTGGGCGTAAAGCGACAGGCCGCCCGCATACCTGTTGGGGCATTTCTCTGATACACGGATATTCCCCAAAGCACTAAATTCATAAGTAAAAACCGCCCCCCTTTGCCACCCCTGGGCCTGACTCCAACATTCTAGCAAACCCTCCACACGCCGAAACAAAACCGCCGGGCTTCCCCGGCGGCGCAAACAACTCAAAAACTCAGCAACGTCCCCGTTCTCCCCGGCGGCTTCCGCTAGTTAGGAAGAAAGGAAGCAGCGTCCCCTATCCGCCCATATCCCTTTTAAACTACACAAGCACCGTCAAAGTTTCTACGATAGCAATTATCGGTAGTGACATGGCCATCATCTCTCCTCGACAAAGCCCTTCCACTCATTCAGGCTGCCTCACAACTCCAACCTCTGTAAAGAAATCATGATATCTTTTTTGAAGAATTTTATTATGAAAGTCAGTAATTCCGTTCTTGCTGAGAACGGAACGGAATCCCTCAGCCATCCCGATTTTGACTGCTCTCAAAACATCCTCCAAATCCAACCTATTTTCCGTACTATCAAATACCTCTAAATCTTCAATATTTATGCAGTAGTATAAAAAGTCTGCTAGACCGTTGAGCCCATCTCTGGTCTCCATTCCTGACAACTCTTTCTTAAGAAGTTCCTCGTAAAAGTTAGTCGACACAAATGGGATTTCGAGAAACACTATTATTGGGACCAACTTTTTATCTCGAAACATGTTCAATTCTGGATACTTTTGTATATCATTGATTCGCCTATACATCTGGGATATAGCGCCCGTAAGTTTTTTAATCTCTTTATTCACTATATCTTTTGACTCTGCTATCCGCAGTGTGTCCAAAGAGAATTGGTTTGCCTTAACCTCAAATAAATACACTTTCCCATCCCTTTCTAGCCACCAATCAAAGAATTTCAACCCTTTTCCGTATAAAACCTCTGGCTTAGTATCATCCCCATATATTCCTTTCAATATAATCCCCACGTAATCCTGAAAAACATATCCGAAGTAGTTTCTAAAAGCTATCTGCTGACCTTTACTCTCAAAATATTTATGGAACCACCAATATATACCTGCATATGCGCGCGACACGAAATCGGCAAGGTTAGCAACAATATACAAGTCTCTTCCTTTATCAATGTTACTTCTGATTACTGGGAACATACTTAGCGGATTAAACCGTGTTTTTGTAAACAATGGATCCAGATTTGTATTATGCAGAGAGTCCGCGCCTCGAAAACTTTCATAATCGGCCGACAAGAAGTCCAAGAACTTCTTAGCCTTCTCGTAATTTAAAATGTGACTAAGACGTCCTTTTGAACTAATCGACAAGTTTTTAGGTGATATGAGTATGCTTTTCTGGGAAAGCCCTAGCGCAGCCAAAGATAACACGTAGCATTCATAAATATCCAACCCAGTGTTTTCTTTAAAGATATTTGACAGGTTCCCCACTTTAGGATCACTTCTATTATTTACCAGGTCTATAAACAGGACAATACTTCTAGAAATAAGTATTGCAGGAGAGAACTGGGATCCCATCTGCTCATGATGCATTCGAATCATTGATGACCGGAATTTAGCAAAATCCATTTCGCCATAATCTTGGGCCAATTCAGGCTGCACTAAGCACTCAAAGTACATATTTGCGAGAATCAGGATGTTATCTTTATCACCAAGACTTTTCGAGTTGTAGTCATTAGCGCCTGAGATAATAAGTATGTTTGCGAGATACGCGAGTGCAAACTGTGTGATTATTGTCCCACTGCCAGGCTCTTTATACGCAGAATTACTTATTTTTTCCGAATCGTGCGCGTTATAAATAAACGCAGAAATACCCCCCAAAGCGAGTAGCGAATCTCGGAGGTTATACCTTTGCAAAACTTCTTTCAGCTGAATTTCCGTGACTTTGCCTTCCCCCTTTTTACGGAGATTCACTATATCAGAATTGCCAATTATTACATTCCTAACCTCTTTTTTATATAACGCCACAAAGCACCTACCCGGGAATAGCGCTGGAACTTTGATATAACCTCTGCCCAGCCCATTCTAACCCACAAGATACATAATAGCAACCGAAGCAATATATTGCACCACCACCTAATTAGTATAGTACAGAAACCCGACAAAGGCGTGTCGGGGTTCTTTTTACCTAAGAAACGTGCGGTTTATAAAATTAGGCTCAAAAAAAATAGCCCCAGTATAGGGCCTGACCCCCTTGTCTGGAACATTCCACAAAACAAACCGCCGGGCTTCCCCGGCGACCTCGCATGCCCGACAAATAGTCATATAGTCATCAGCGTCCCCTATCCCCCTCCCTATCCCCCTATCAGCGTCCCCTATCCCCCTAACCGATTACCTTCAAAAAGTGACTTTTGTAGAATACTTGAAAACTTAAATAATCCTTCACGATATCTTCAATGTTGCTAAACGGCACACGACTCTCCAAGACATGCGACCGCCTTGGATAGAAAAATATTTCTGTTTGATTATTTGGCGTCTCTTCCATAATTAACATAAGACTCCCAAAATGAGTTATCGCATCCCTCAGCGCCTTCAGTCGATAAAACCAGTCCATTTTCCCAGACAGATATCCACCGTATTCAATATCGGTCCGCATTGCCTCCGGCTTTGTAAAGTACTTAATTTGGTCCCCCATCTGACCAGGCAAACTGTGTTCACTTGGTGGAAAAAAGAATTGGGTGAAAGTGGCATATAAGTCCAATGTTGATTTCATTAGATAAAGCTGAGTTTCTATCATTAACACTAGGTCGTGCAGCAACCAACCGAGAGAAACACGAACACTGCCATCTTTTTCGATCTGCCTAGAACTGTTATATTGAAGCTGTATTTTCTCTAAATTCCCCTGTATTTTAGCACGAAGAAGAACAAGCTGAGAGTCTTTGCTCATTATATCCCGGTAAAGCTCTTCTCCGACTTCACTACCCGCAATTAAATTAACATTACCATCAACATCATCATATTTGTATTGAGCGAACCGATAATGCTCCTGGAATATCCGCGAGTCTTTTAATGCATACCAAAGCTGCTCAAACTGATTTTGACAAGGGGCCTCACAGATTACTCGTCGGACATTTTTAAGATGCTGACTAGTGCGCTCTTTAATATTTCTTTCTTCGATTCGATATTTTATAGCCTGTATTTTTTCTGGATTAACTACTCTTTGATAAAACAATGACTCCCCAGATCCTTTCATTGCAAGCACCTCTTCCTTCGCTGGTGACTTTCACCGCTTTCCTACATCTAACAATACCCTCACGAGCCTTGGATTACTTTCTTTTAGCAAAGAGTTTCTCGCGGATATCTCCCAATTCTCGCAAAAGCAGATCCAAATCAACTAAGCATTTAGCATGCGACTCAGGGGTGACCTGTATTACCCTTTCTTTGCCAGACCGGGAAACCAGAGACACCTTCAGGGATAATTTGTCTGCCTCATTATCTCCGATATCAGTACCATGAGCAAAAGCATTTCGGAATCTCCCCAAAACCTCAACTTGCTTTAAAACGTTATCAAGCCGACCTGCCAATACCTGATTGTTGAACAATTGGAACATCCCACGTATTATCTCAATTTTATCCTGGAAACCTATTCCTTCTCTTTTAAGAATTAGGCGCTCAAAGCCCAACCGTTTTTTATTTCGTCCGACAAAATAATCAAGGATAATATTTACAAGTTCTCCCTCAAACCATATTGCCTGATGAGCCAGTTCCCCTGTCACGATTGCATCAAATTCTTCTTTGGACAGATTTCTATATTCCATGCCAGACTCCCCCAAATGTTAAATACTTCAGTGTTCTTTTATGTTTTTTGTAATAAAACAAAACCGCCGGTTTTCCCGGCGGTTCGGTTATGAATTAGGAATTATAATTGGTTTCAATGCGCATAAGTGAAGAATGGGGTCAGATCTTGATTCTTGACTTATCCCCTATGTGAACATTCTACAAAACAAACCCGCCGGGCTTCCCCGGCGGCTTAGCGCGCGAATGTCAAGATTCAAGACTGACCCCAGTGCCCCCCGCATGCATACCCCAAATCATACAGCCAGCGGGCCCCCTTATCCCCTAGTAGAGATTTATATTGTTTTTAAGGAGGCGTTCCTTGAGCATTTTATTGATATATTCCTCAGTAATCCCATATCTATCTCTCGCAGTTTTTGTTACTTCTTCTACGTTTGTGTCTGCAGCTTTAAAAAGAGCCTGCGCGTCCTGAAGCTCGTCAATCATTTTTTCTCTTCCCTCTTTAGATAAGAACGCCACATCCCGTTCGCGAAAATAATCATGGGCGAGAAAATTTCTTTTTCTTAATGCTTCGTCAAGAATCCTTTCAAGGTTTGCAGGGATTACAACTGCCTCCTTCAGGTTTCGTATCATTTTCCCAAGCGTTGCCTTGAAATTTTGCTCACAAAAAGAGTCATACGTTGCTTCCCATTGCTTGTGTGGCACAGGATTTCCCGCTCGGGTCGGAAGCAACTCCACAAGAACTAAAGCATTAACGAGTCCATGTTCCAGCACCTGGGCTAGGAATAGGGCTAGGCCAAAATGCGCATATACGGTCTTGATGTGTTCGCCGTCCTGGTCACTGTCCATAGCGAAATATCCAGAGTTTTGTCTGAGTAAAAGAGGAGATAAGGGACGCTGATGATTAAATGACTAATTATGCCACGTATCCCACCGTATCTATTCTAGCAAAACAAAGCCGTCGAACTTCCCCGGCGGCTTCGCATTAAACATCAAGACTCAAGGCCTGACCCCATTCCCCCTCTATCCCCACAATTAATTATCTACTGTGGGATAGACATGTCCCTATGCATAACTACCGATGCAAATTCCGGTCCAGATGGAGTTATCCAATAATGAAGGTGAAATTCATGGCTAATATCTCTACGCCATGCGCCGTCTTCCCCTCTAAACTGCTGAGGGTCCTCAGCGCCATCGCCAATACGCAATGCATGTGTAGCCCTAAGGTTATCTCCAACTATGGTGTCCACACATGCCTGAAGGAGATTCCTTGCTTTATTAATGTCCTCAGCAAAGCCCAGAGTTTCTAGCGACTTGAAAAATTGAGGGCCAGCCTTCCACAAAAAGCTTTCGGCTTCCGCTGCATCTCTGCCTTTAACCACCATTCGTTCTTCCAAGGCACACTTGAGCGCAAACATCTTTCCGGCCTTATTATCAACATTTACCCAAATAATCTCCGAACCAAAAACTTTTCTCAAAGGCACTCTATTTGAGCAGAATGGAAGCCTATCAGATATTTGCAGAGGGAGGCCCCCAACATAATCACCACTTTTGTGTTCCAGGTGTTGTATCGTCGCTGCGAATCTAATTGTTTCAACCCCATTAGGGATGTCCCGAGTATACAGCACATACTTATTCCCGCACAACACATCTTCCAAGTGAGACCACACTGCCAATCTATAGAATTCTATCTGATACTCTTGCCTGCGATGACTTATACTTGAGAATGGCTCACAAAATTCTCCCTCATACAGCAGATCTCGTATCCGAGAATCATCCTCAATAAAAAGCAATTGGGTCAGCAGCGTATTTACAATTCTAACAATATCCCTCGGCTGAATATCATTAATGCCATAACGAGAAATTATATCCTTTAGGTCTGTCCAAATAGGATACTTTGATGTCTTCGAAAGTATTTCCGCTGCTCCGACAGAACCCACGACGGGAAGTCTTCTTGAGGCATTTAACTCCTGTAGTTCCAAGAGGGAACCAACATAATCCAGAAAGACTTCCATGCCCTCGGAAGAACTCGGACACGCTAAGGTATATGGATCAACGCAGACCCTAAGCATGCCGCGAATCCTTGGCCTTCATTCTTCGTGCTATTGCGGCTTTCAGTATAGCTGCAGCGTTTTCATCCGCTTCATCAAAAAAGCCTATGGGCCAATCCTCAATTACTCCATACTGATTAATTTTAACTTGTCTATACTTTGAATGTGTTCCAGACTTTTCGACGAAATACATTACCACTTTATCTTTAATCGTAGAATCTTCCGAAACTGCAGTCACATATCGCAATCTATTAATCAAGTACTCACTATGAGTTTCAATAATGCACTGCTTGTTTAAGTAGGACATTGAAACAAAGAAATCAGCCAATCGAGTCTGAACTTTAGGATGCAAGTGCAACTCAGGCTGTTCAAAAACAAGAGTAGACCCCTGATCAGCGAGCAACGAAAGAACCAATATAGGGAGAACTTGGCTTACTCCTACCCCAACATGTGTTAAATCATGCAGCGTCGTGTTATCTGAAGTCCCGACTTTAAGCTCATGCCCCAACTTACCCTTATCGATTGTTTCTATAGTCTCTGCAACTCCCATATACTGTAGCCACTCAAACACTGCCTCATGCAAGCTCTTTTTTTGTAGCTCCAGATTCGCACCACCAGACGCGATTTGAGTAGGAGAAACAAATCTAATTTGAGTGTTCTTATGCACATCCAAGACAGCCGCAGTATGCTCCCCCCTAAAACCAATATCGCGCGTATCTGCGACCCCCGCAATTGGATACACCGGCTTAGGCTCATCCCGCAATGGGCCCAAGTATTTAACCTTTTGAGAAAAAAACTGAGACACATAATCCATTGCAGCACCAGAGAATTCCGACAAGTAGGTAAACGCAACACTGTATTTAGGAGGTCGATTTCCACGCGCGAGGGCAATCAAGTTTGCCTCCTTCTCCAAGAATCTCCCTATTGCCATTCGTCGGTGAACAGGCAATAAAGTTCGATAATACCGTGTTAGATTTTTATATGTGAAGTTGGCTTCTAGATTTGTATACGCCGAAGACCGCGCCTCAGCTTTTGCATCTGACTCGACTGTTATACTTTCGACACAATCCTTAAGCACCGATAATATGGTTTGTTTAAACTCCACACTAACTTCCGGAATTTCTTCATTTTCAAATGCAAGCTCTTGGTATGGATATTCCCCAGGATTTGTAAATGCTGCTGTTAACTGGCGCGCACTATGATCAACAGAATCAAACACGGTAGCAAATCTTTCCGGAAGAAAGTGCCGAAGCGAGGCTCCGGCGCTCTTCCCAGTTTTGTGAAACGCAAAAAACCTTCTTCTTCTTGATGTGGGTGGATCCTTTACGACCTCATATTCAAATGCTGCTAATTCAGCCGGTTGCAGCGGCTGCTTTGTTAACCCCAATTCAGCCGCCCTAACTTCGCTTGTCTTTGAACTTTTCCGAATCAAGATTTCCTCTTCAAGTTTTTTCCCCTCGACTTCCGCAGTAACATGAAACCGCGACTCAACGATACGAGGGTACAGACTCAGAGTTTCCATGTCTGCTATTGCGCCAGACGAAGAAAAAACAAAGTCACAACTTAAATCTTTCATCCCCTCAATCATCCTACCAGGGCCGTACAAGTAGTGTCGCTGGTAATGTGGCTCATAATCCAAAACATCGTGTTGCAATTTAAAGCCGATTGAAACATTTTCTGAATCACTGTTATTTGAAACGATGTCAGCAAAGTCTCCCAACCGAAGGACATGCCCATTCAAAATCATTGATCTGCTATGAACTGTGCTCTGGAGCGTTTGCGTGGTCAGCAAAATGCTTTGAATAAGCGTGCTCTTACCGGAGTTATTCGCCCCAGCAAAAATAGTCAAAGGTGCCATTTCCAATGTCGTCCTATCGTAGACAGATTTAAAGTTTTGGACTGTCCAAGTCTTCAGCATAGCTCCCTCCCAATTCCGACAATAACATGTAATTAATTCATTGACCACTAACCTTCTTTGATAGCTTACAAAATATTATTAAGGTAAAGGAAAATGCCCCAGTCTCGCATTAAAGAAAACCCTGGCGGCACCTTTGGGGTACCGCCAGGGTTGGCAAAAGCAAGCTACCGAGAGCTGCGGTGAATTAGAGTTTTATCTCTACTTCCACGCCGCTGGGGAGGTCGAGCTTCATCAGCTCGTCCACCGTTTTCTGGGTCGGGCTGATCAGTTCGATGAGGCGCTTGTGGAA
>Ga0209000_1001280_pt1 | contig 16639 bp, 11 predicted proteins | sample RifGroD2_FD_183998 | JGI IMG/M metagenome (GOLD analysis project Ga0209000, IMG submission 183998) | Groundwater microbial communities from Rifle, Colorado, USA - Groundwater D2 (SPAdes) (version 2) | ecosystem: Environmental > Aquatic > Deep subsurface > Groundwater | place: Rifle, Colorado...
ATTTATTGTATAGGAATTTTCATTTTATTTAAGCGGGTTCTTGGTAGTGGCAGACAAAAAATCCCCCTTAAAAAAGGGGGCTAGGGGGTTGTAAAACAGCCCAAAAAAACACAACCCCCTCAATCCCCCTTTTCTAAGGGGGATTAACTTGATTACAAAACAATTTTCAAAAAATACTTAAATGTCACTAGAAGAACTCAATTCATCAAACTTTTTTAGTAAGTCACGCATCCATGTCTTGCTATTCATTGCAACTTTTCTAACAACCTATTATGTCAATGGGCTGTGGTACTCGATCACCATTATGACGATACTGCTTTCCCATGAGCTAGGACACTTTTTCATGTGCCGCAAATATCACGTCGCCGCTACCATGCCCTATTTCCTGCCGCTTCCGTTTCCGCCTTTTGGCACATTTGGCGCCGTCATCAAGATGAAGGGACTCATACCCGACAAGAAGGCTTTATTCGATATCGGCGCTGCGGGCCCATTGATAGGACTTTTCTTTGCCGTCCCTGCTATCATCATCGGCCTAAATCTCTCTGACGTGCGTCCTGTACCCACAGATGCCACACAATACTTAGGGCTTGGAGAACCGATTTTATTCTCGTTTATTTCCAAGCTTGTATTTGGACATCTCCCGGAAGGCATGGACATCTACCTCCATCCTATTGCCTTTGCAGGTTGGGCAGGATTATTCGTTACGGCGCTTAATCTTTTACCCATCGGACAGCTGGACGGCGGACACATCATGTATGCCTTGCTGGGCAGAAAAAGCAGTATTGTTTATCGCTTAGGTATCTTCATTTTCTGTGTAATCGCTATATTCATGTATCCAGGCTGGATGGTTTTTGCCATACTGCTCCTGCTCTTCGGATTTCGCCACCCTGCTCCAACAGACGAGTTCACTACACTTGACCGCAAGCGCAAGATACTCGGCGTTATCCTGTTTATCATATTTCTCGTATCCTTTACCCCCGTGCCACTGAGATTTTAGTCATGTAGGGGCTGAAGACTTCGTCGTGAGCTCAGTCGAACGATTTTCAGCCCCTACCATTATGGTATATATAAACATTTTTTGTGACATTTAATCCGTGTAATCCGTGAAATCTGTGGTTACTTTTAAAACATGAAAACAAAAGTCGTTATCGCCATGAGCGGCGGCGTTGACAGCAGCGTCGCCGCGCACCTTCTCGTCGAACAGGGCTATGAAGTTATCGGCTTGTTCATGCGCTTAGGCATTGACAAACTTGATGCAATCACCAGGACAAAGGTCTGCTGCAGCCTGGAAGATGCAAACGACGCCCGCTGCGTGGCAGATCAACTCGGCATCCAGTTCCACGTCTTAAACTTCAAGGAAGCCTTTGATCGCATCATTGACGCCTTTTGCACTGAATACCTCAATGGCAGGACGCCCAACCCCTGTATCGTTTGCAACCAGGAACTAAAATTCGGGAAATTGCTGGATTTTGCCGGGATGCTCAATGCCGATTTTATTGCCACAGGACATTACGCAAGGGTAGAAAAACTACAGGATAGATACCTCCTCAAAAAGGGCGTTGATGCACGCAAAGACCAGTCATATGTGTTGTTTTCGTTGAATCAGGACCAACTCTCCAGAACACTCTTTCCGTTGGGCACGGTAACGAAAGAGTCAGTGCGTCAGATAGCCAAAGACCTGAACCTGAAAACTAAAGACAAACCGGAGAGCCAGGATATTTGCTTTGTCTTGGATAATAACTATCACTCTCTTTTATACGAAAGATTCGGTGACCGTATAACGCCGGGAACTTTAAAAGACACGCATGGAAATATTTTAGGAAGCCATCCCGGAGCGCCCTTCTTTACTATTGGACAGCGGAAGGGACTCGGCATAGCACTCGGTTCTCCACGTTACGTAGTTGATATTAACCCCAAGGAAAATATCGTCGTAATTGGTACTGATGATGAACTTATGGAAGACGAATTGGTAGCATCCACACTCAATTGGATTTCCATTGATACGTTGCAGTCGCCATTGGAAGTACAGGCAAAGATTCGGTATAACCATATCCCTGCACCTGCTACTCTTTATCCCTGCGGGTCAGACAAGGTACGCGTTGTGTTCAAAGACCCGCAGAGGGCCGTCACACCAGGGCAGGCAGTCGTTTTCTATGATAACGATACTGTCGTGGGCGGCGGGTGGATTGAGAGAAAACGTAACAGATCACAACGAAAAGACATTGAAACTCACTGAACAGGATACCTGTAATACACCCTATCCAGGCGAACCGGAAAAGTTCAAAAAGTCAGCCGATGACAAACACCCCAATGCCTTACCAATAGCCAAAAGATTTCTCGGCTGGTTCATCGTCCTCGATTGAACCGAACCATTTGGTTTTTGTATGACTGGTATTTGTTTAAAATCCATAGCCCGGTCTAAAATATCTGGTTCAATCTGCAAGATTGAACCAGCCATGAAGACACTAATTAAGACTGCAACGTCACTTGGTAACAAAGCGTGCATCTTAAAAACGATGGCGAGTCTCGAATATCGAGCGCTAGGTGCTATACCACTTGTTACGCACCACACGTCACCCGAAAAAGGAGTGAAATATCGTATCAAAACCACTATTTTATGGTAAACGTCCCTTTCTTTATTTTCACGGTATTCGTGCCGCCCAATCTTACCTTTACTTTTACCTTTATTTTCCCGGTTACCGTGTCAGATGCAAGATAAGCAACTTGATACTCATGTGCCCCTTCCAGAGCCTCTTCGTAATTCAGATAGCCATAAAATTCTCCTGTAACATCCTCACCATTTGTAGTCAAGGTCGTGTCTTTAGCTATGAGATTATATGCAGGGGTTAAATTAGAAATATTTGCCTTCACGTACACCAGGATATCATCCCCCCTTTGAAATGTCTTTTGCTTTTTCACACTGCCTGTATCAGGATCGTATTTGTAAAAGATCAACTTTTTTAATTCCAGGGTGGCGTTCGTATTCCCCGGGTCGTCGCCTTTAATGCCATGATTGGCAAATCCCGCCTCTATAGCGTCTTTATTTATTCCACCGGAGACACTGCTATCGGCTGACAGCCATGCATCCCGCATATCAAAAAAATTGGCATCGTTGGGGAGTAAATTGATGGCTGAAAAAAATACCTGGAATGCCGTATCCGACCCCACGGCATCCTTTATATTCCAGTAAACGCCGTTGAGTATCTCTCCGGTATAATGCACTTCCGACACGCCATAAGATGGTTCATATACATCGTCAGGATATTTCCGGGTATTGTCCATATTTCGTGAAAAATCTCCCGAACCAAATTTTGAGGTCAATCCCCATTCACCAATAATCCCGTTACCGTCAAAGTAGGAAGCCATCGTATCCCCGACAGACTCATGAATTGCCCCGCTGTAATTATGTTCGATAACTTCGTACAATTCCGGCTGGATGTGGTCTAAAACGGCATGCCCATACTCATGGGTAATCACATCCGCATCCAGGCCAAGGTTATTGAACACATCCCCACACCCAAAGAGCAGATAACCTGTTGACGAAAAATTATCATCCCTCGAATAGAAGGCATTGTCATAGCCTCTCCCTGGATAATCTGGATCCTGGGCATTAACAACCATGGGCATCTGATTGTCCAAACTGCTGAAACCAAAGGTTGACTTTAGCGTATCATACACCCTGTTCAAGTGATAATACGCCATAACTTCTTCCAGCCGATTATCATTAATAGTCGTATAACTATAATTCCTATCCGCAGAGGATACCGTAGAAAGCCCCGAAAGATCCGATGTATCATTTACAGAATCCAGACAATTGGCATTGTACGGCTTCCCATAATCCCCTTCCAACGAAGAAGAATTGTCAGTCAAATTATTCAACGTAACCGTAGATAAAGTCTGGGTTGTAATGGGATTTTCCTTAAAGACGCTGCCTGTCCCTGTGGCAGAGCTCTGGAGTTTCTTCTTATAGAGCACCCACCCCTTCTTCTTTGCGTCAACGTATACCAACCACGTCCTATCAATCAGCCCTTTTTTCGAAACAATTACCCTCCATACCAGATGCTGGTCAGCGCCGCCCGGCAAGATTACTAACTCCGATGATGCCTTCTCAATCTTGGCTGCATCCACACCCAATGCCCTTGCCGCCGTGACCACTGCGTCATCCTTTTCAACGGTTGGTTGTGTATCTATCTGAATATTCGGAATACAGCGATTTTCGGCGCAGAAGATACTATTTTTGCCGGAAACATGCACGGCAATTTCAGCGCCTATAATGGGTATCTGATTATGGTATTGCCGGAACATCACTCGTTCGCCCAGAGGTGTTTTTATGCTTTCTCTTAACTTTAAATTATTGAGATCTGGAGGCAATCCAAAGAGGGCATGATAATTTGCCACAAACTCCCTTGCTGCATCTTGTGGTTTTCCTGGAAATGCTTTGCTCTTGGCGTTAAACAGCCGTTTGGCCACCGCAGTCTGTTTATCCCATACCACCTTCCAATTGGGGTTATCCTCTGCGTGTAACCTTGACAGTGCCGACTGAGGCAAGCTCTGTCCGTTTGCAAGCGATAGGCACATATTAAATGCTACAATTAAAAATATGAATGATATCCCGCTTGAAATAACGTGCTTTTTCATTTTATCTATCATAATGTCTCCCAGTAAATTTAATGTTAAGGAATTTCAATCAGGCACATAGTTTCCCCATAACAGTTCGGCTCGCCGCAGAGGATGCCAAGGTCGCATAACAACCCCCTTAGTCCCCCTTTGCTAAGGGGGATTATTGCGGTTGTCCCCCTTAACAAAGGGGGAGTTAGGGGGTTGTAACTCTGCGTTCTCCGCGCCCTTTGCGGTGAACTATTAAGTCAATTATGCGCCCCTTGTTTAAGCCTTTCACCTTGTAATCTCAAGACCATTCCTACACTATAGAGCCCTCTTTTTTCATAAGCGTCTGCAAGTAATGCATATGCTTCCTCACATTCAGGATCGACCCGCAACACTTCGTTGAAGTAGTTTACGGCCTGCCCTGAGTCTCCCTTTCTAGTGGATTCCAATCCCAGAGACATACTATCCTGAGCTTTTTTGGATAAAATTTCTAATACTTTACCGTACTCGGTAATCGCATCCTTTATTTCCCCTTTTCGCACGTACATATTTCCCAGACACAGATGGGCATTATAGGAATCGGGCATTATTTCAATAGCCTTCTTGAAGGCAGGAATTGCCTTCTCTATGTCTCCATTCTTTGAATGCAACCACCCTAAACACAGATAGGCTTCTGTATAATCAGGTCTCATCTTCAGAACGTCTATAACCTCTCTCAGCTTCTGCTCAATTGAAGTAACATTTCCTTTCACCCAGCCATAATCTGCCGGAACATTTTCTCCCGATGCCTTATTGTTAACCATGTTACACATCGCTATCGCTTCGTGTATCTGGTTTCGAGATGCATAAATAAAGGCCATCAATGCCCGAATGTCTGCATTCTCAGGTTCTATGCGAACTGCCTGCACTGCTATATCCATCGCTTCTTTAAACAAGTCACGCTGTGCATAAATCCATCCCAAGAACGTGTAGGCATGAATATCTTCGGGATATAAACCGATAATCTCTTTACATACTTTAACGGCTTCATCCATCTCGCCTTTTTTACCATATGCCAATGCAAGCAGCCAATGTGCCTTTCTATTCCTGGAATCGAACTTCATAGCCTCTCTTGTCGCAGCTATTGCTTTATCAAACATGCAATTGCGGATACTGCTTTCCCCTTCTGTAATGAGCTTTTCAAGGATACAATCCCTTAATTCCTTTGCCTCACACAACTCCTTTATTGCCTCATCCAGCATCCACTTCTTTGCATAAAAACAACCAAGGTAGACATGGGCTTCCAGCCGATCAGGTTCCATGGATATTACCTTTTTAATATCTTCAATAGCTGCATCAAGTATTCCCTTCTCTGCATGAGCACAGGCTAATTTAAGATAGGCTTCTACACAATCAGGCATTTCTCTTAAAACATCCTCGTATTCACGTATGGCCTGATCAATCGTAGAAATGGCTTTCTTCCCGTTAGCTATAAAGCCTTTTCGTAACAGTTCACCCCCTCCCCTAACCCCTCCCACCAGGGGCGGGGAATATTCATTGTTCCCTTGTATTCCTCCCCCTTGATGGGGGAGGTTTAGGTGGGGGTGAACTGTTACGCCTTTTCTAACAAAACAGGACTCCAATGCTAATACTTTTTTATATTCGTTTAAGGCATCGCCCAATCTCCCCTGCAACACATAGCACAGACCCAATAACTCGTGTGCGCCAGAAAATCCGTTTATCACATCAATCACGTCTTCAAAACTTGTAGTGAATTCCTTAACAGTAGCAGGAATATCTTTTACCATGGGATAGTCAAACGGCATTTTTTGAAGGCCAGGATTCATCTCTAAAACTTTTTGTAATTCTCGCACCGCATCAGGAATTAATCCCTTCTGACTGTATGCCCATCCGAGATATGCATGGGCTTCTATGTCATCAGGATATAGTTCGGTCGTTTTTTGTAATTCAGGTATGGCGAGATCGACTAACCCTCTTTCGGCATATTGCCTGGCATGTTTGGTCTGTAATTTTTCATCCCCAAATCCCACAACCATTCCCTTTACCAAAAGGGGAGCGCTATAAAGTCCCCCCTTAGAAAAGGGGTATCCATGGGAATTTTCATTTGAAAGCGAAGCGCTTATGAGCGCTTCTTCCCTGTCAGCGCCGGAAGAAATTTTAGCCTTTACATCTCCTGATGCGTTTACAGAAAAAAATAGCCCTTGAAAAACAAGGGCTATTGTAAGCATAAACGGTCTCGATTTTATCATATTCACTTTAATTAATATTCTTTTATGCCGCCGGAAACAAACTCTGGATATGTTGGCGTCATATGCTCGGCAGTATCAAGTCCCATTGCCTCATCTTCTTCACTCACACGACCTAAACCCACAGCCTTAAGCCCGCCAAAAATAATAATGGCACATAAACACGCATAGACAATACAAATAATAAAACCCAAGGCTTGAATGCCAATATGACACGTCACGCCGTGATAGGCAGGCCGTATAAGCCCCATCACCCCTGTTGCAATACCCCCGATGGCGCCGGACGTACAATGCACGCCGCATGTTCCCACCGTATCATCAATCCCGATCTTGTCCAGTGATTTCACCACCAGTGGAATAATCGCCCCACTAATTATTCCCACCACGATCGCAAAACCAGGATGGGTAAAACCAACCCCGGCACAGATAGACACCATGCCCGCTATCGCGCCGTTTCCCGTGGTAAGCGGGTCGGGTTTTTTATTCATCAGCCATCCACCAAACATAGCCCCAAGAATGCCGCCTGCCATACTCATCGTAACATTAATGGTGGTTGTGGGTAAATCGTTTACAAGGATGCGGATCATCTCGCGCGCTGTTACATTTGCCGTTGGTTCACATAGCGTCCCAACCAATACAGAACCCACATTAAAACCATAAAAGCATACACATAATATGAATACACCAAGCATCATTTGAGCGACATTGTGCCCCGGTATGGTATAACATTCTCCACGTCCAAACTCAAACAGCCACGATTTCTTGTTGGTGCGGGCATATTTTTCCATCCGTGGACCCACAATCATTGCTGCAATAAGCGCTGTCAGGCCACCTTGAAAATGCACCACTACGGAACCGGCATAATCCACATACCCCCATTTCAAGAGCGGCCCGGCAGACCACGCCATCCATCCAAAAAACGGATACACGAAACCGCAATAAAGGGTAACATAGATAAGGTATGCCTTGAAACTAAACCTCTCTGCTATGGCGCCCGATGCAATAGAACACGAAACAAGACAAAACCCCCACATGGTAAACCAGTGCCCATACACATTCAGATTGTCCACATTTGACGGGTCAATCACACCTAAAAGACAATAGTTCCAATCGCCGGAAAAAATGGCAAACCCGAACAGCCACCAAACCAATGTCCCTATGCCGATGTTTGCGCATATTTTCATATAGACATGGGTGGCGTTCTTGGAACGGACCTGCCCACTTTCCAGGAAGGCAAAGCCTGCCTGCATAAAAAAAACCAATATCCCCGTGATGATTAACCAAAAGGTATAAACAATAAGGATTATATCTCTTGCCAATATGTCTACCACCGGTCATCCTCCTTTTTCAAAATGCACCGAATTATAATGGTATTTGCAATTCTTTAAAAATGAAATAATTTACCGCAGACACACACGGATTTCTGCTGCTATCAACCATCGGCATTCGGGCTTAATCTAAAGATTTGTTGTCGATTACCGACCAAAAAAGCCGCTCTTTTCTCGGCGCTATTCCGTGTTTTTCCGCGGTGAATTGTTACTAAAAAGCCTTCAATGCCTCATATACTACCAGCATAAAAAAAATAATCAATAGAATATTAAACGGCGCCTAAATTTTTATTGAAATAACTCTTGATTATTGATATAAAACTAGCAGGGCAAAGACTCAGACCGATACTTGTCCTCGTGCAAACGGGGAAACGAGTTTGGAACCAAAGATTGCATAGACTATATGATTAGTTTTGTAACACTATATTTGAAACTATTATTGCAATACTGAAATTTTCATATACTTAATAAAGCTTTAAAAATATTTTATAATTTATGAATATTGCAAACTAAGAATTTGAAATTTAATTAGTTACATAGTTTTTAAATTATTTTTTTGTTTCTTTTATTAACAAGGAATGAATGTTGCGCAACTTAAAAGCTTCCAAAAAAGTTTCAGGTTTCATTTTTGTTTTTACTAAATTTGTGATTGGCAAATTTATTGATAAAGATTTTTAAAGAAAGCTCCGAAGGAGCGACCTAAAATATACTGTTATGTTAGAAGCAACAAAAGATAGAGAAAACCCTGTAAATCGCCGGAGATTACTCTATCTCCTGGGTTGGGGCTTTATAGGCGCATTTTTAACAACGGTATCTGGCGCAACTATCAGGTTCTTCTTTCCCAGAACTATCTTCGAGCCGCCTACAAGATATACAATCGGGTATCCATTCCAATACACGTCGGGAGTAAGCGAAAGGTTCAAAAAACAGTTCAGGATATGGATTGTCAGTGAGGGTGACAGATTATATGTAATTGAAGCGAAATGCACCCATCTGGGTTGTACCCCTAACTGGCTTGCAGCAGAAGGAAAATTCAAATGCCCCTGTCACGGCAGCGGCTTTACACCGGATGGACTTAACATTGAGGGTCCTGCGCCAAGACCGCTGGAGAGATTTAAGGTTGTGCTGGGCGAGGATGGACAAATAATCGTTGATGCAGGGGTAAGGTACCGGGGAGAGCGTGGTGAGTGGGATAAACCTGGCGCATTTTTAAAGGTATAAAATAAAATGATTAACAAACCGAATGAAAATATATTTACGAAATACAGAAACATGCTGAAGGAAAAAGGATTATTTGGCATGTTCTGGGATATTACCGTTAACTCACAGGTCTGGAAGTCTATCTTCAGGCATACCTTTACCGACACGCCGAAGAACCGCGTGCTAAAGGTTATTTCAAACGTCTTTATGCATTTGCATCCAGCCAATGTAAAGAGACATGCGCCCCAATTTAAATTTACCTGGTGTATGGGCGGCATCACTTTCTTTCTGTTCCTTGTACTCACGCTTACAGGAGTATTACTAATGTTTTATTATCGCCCTACTGTCCACGATGCATATTGGGACATGAAAGATCTGGAATTTCAAGTACCCTTTGGGGCGATTTTACGGAACTTGCACAGATGGGGCGCACACTTGATGGTCATAACGGTATGGTTCCACATGTTTCGCGTATTTGCAACGGGTTCCTATAAACCACCCAGAGAATTTAACTGGTGTGTGGGTGTCGTCCTGCTCGTGCTCACCCTCCTTCTCAGTTTTACCGGCTACCTGCTCACATGGGATCAATTGGGGTTTTGGGCCGTAACGGTCGGCACGAATATGGCGCGCGCAACGCCGTTGCTGGGACATGAAGGGCCTTTTGGAGAACAACTGGGAATGACTGCATACAACGACATACGATTTGCGCTGTTGGGCGGTTCTCTGGTAGGTGGAAATGCCTTACTAAGGGCATACGTATGGCATTGTATAGGGATACCCCTTATTGCCATTATATTTATGGCGGTACACTTCTGGAGAATCCGCAAGGATGGAGGCATTTCTGGGCCGCTCTGACAAGTTTAGCCACGAATTAACACGAACCTACGCGAATACAAATAAAGGAAACCTGGAGAATATTAGAAAGTAGTAATCTGTGTGTATCTGTGAAAATCTGCGTCCTCATTTATAGAATTTAACCATGGAAAATATTTGGGCAATTATAACTAAACCTGATAATATCCCCATCGTCTGTTTAATAATTTTGTTGTTTTTCTTTACATTCATTACCTTTAAGCAGGCATTTGGAAACGATAGACGGATAGAGCAGAAAAGGCATCAAAAAGGAGAATAGTATTCAGTGAATTACAAAATAGCCAAAGCCGATGATCACTGGTTCAGGGAAAACATAAATTGCCAGTATGCGTGCCCTGTCAATACACCTGCCATGAACTATATAGAACATATCGTTGAGGGAAATTTTGACACCTCTTTACGTCTAAATTTCATGGCAAATCTTCTCCCGCATATACTTGGCAGGATATGCACTCATCCTTGCGAAACCGCATGTCGCCGTGGGGCAATTGACAATCCCATTGCAATATGTTCGCTCAAAAGGAGCGCTGCGGACTTCTCCTCTAAAAATACTCCACCAAAACCTATAAACAGAGAAAAAACGGGCAAACGTGTCGCGATAATTGGTTCTGGACCATCTGGTCTTGCAGCAGCAAACGATCTGGCATTTAAGGGACACGACGTTGTCATTTATGAGTCCCTTTCGGTCGCCGGCGGTATGTTAAGTGTGGGTATCCCCTCTTACCGACTGCCTCGCGGCAAGATATCTGATGCCGTGAACTGGATAAAGGAACTCGGGGTCGACATCCGTTTAAATAGTCCTATAGACACGCATGATAAGTTTGACGATTTATTAAGGGGATATGACGCTATATACATTGCCGCAGGCGCTCATAAATCGCAGATGCTTGATATCCCAGGCGAAGACCTGATGGGGGTAATGCACGGTGTTGCCTTTATGAAAAATACGAATCTCGGCGTAATAAAAGAAGTCACAGAAAAAGTAGCAGTCATTGGAGGTGGGTTTACCGCGATAGACTGTGCGCGTTCGTCGCTAAGACTTGGCGCAAAAGAGGTTTCTATCATTTATCGCAGGACTTTGGAGGAGATGCCTGCAGGTGAAATAGAAGTAAGTATGGCGGAGGAAGAAGGCATAAAAATACACTACTTAACTTCTCCTGTAAGGATATTTGGAGGACATGACAAGCAGGTAACACATCTGGAGTGCATAAAAAACAGACTCGGAGAGCCGGATGACAAGGGACGTCGGCGCCCTATACCCATTGAAGGAAGCAATTTCACACTGCCTGTAGACACGGTCATAGCGGCTATTGGGCAATCACCAGATATAGGATTTCTGTCAGAAAGGTTTGGAATAAAGGTTAATCACTGGGGAATGCCCGTTATAGATCCGGAAAGTTTTATGACTGTCAGAAAGGGCGTATTTGCGGGAGGAGATTGTGTAACAGGCCCTCGGAACGTAATTGAGGTAATCGCAGACGGCAGAAAGGCAGCAAGGTCGATACACAAATTTTTAACGGGACAGGAAAAACAAGGCTATAGATTTTATTATAAGGATCAAGCCCCTTTCGGTAGAATGCCTAATTATGAGGTAACACCCAGGCAAAAACAAAATGATCTTCCGATGAAAGAAAGGTGGGACCTAAACGCAGAGGTAGAACTGGGTCTTTCGAAGGAAAATACTTTCAAGGAAGCAGGACGCTGCCTGCTTTGCCATTTTAATATATTTATTGACGAAAAATGCGTGCTATGCGGCGGTTGTATTGACGTTTGTCCACACAATTGCATATCCATGATCTCCCGTGAAAATGTTGAGAATGCAGATGCCTTATGCGATGAGGGCGCTATTCCCGGTGATTGGGATGCAGTTATGGTTATCGATGAAGAAAAATGTATCCGCTGCGGCCTGTGCGTTAAGCGTTGCCCGGTAAACGCTATCACGATGAGACGTTTTGCCTATTCAGAAGAATAATAAATATAGTAACAGTTCACCACGGATATTCACGGGATTTTTTTAACTTAGCGTTTTATCGACTTTGTGGCAAAACAAAATGAAAAAAAAGGATAATAAAGCAGAAGAATCCAAAGATAAAGGCAGGTACAGGGCATTGTCCTTTATCAAAGGCCCTACCCTTGCAAAAGAAAAAGATGCCGAGGTATCTGAGAATGAGTTACCCACGTGGCCATATCTGGTAAGGAAGGAATTTCTTGCGGCAATCATTTGCACCATCATCCTTATCGTCTGGTCCATCCTGCTTGATGCCCCGCTGGAGGAGCTTTCAGATCCTACCTTGACCCCGAATCCGGCAAAGGCGCCGTGGTACTTTTTGGGGCTTCAGGAAATGCTTGTTTATTTTGATCCGTGGATTGCCGGAGTCGTTTTTCCCACGCTTATAATAATAGGATTGATGGCCATACCCTACATAGATTTTAACCCAAAAGGCAACGGATATTATACCTTGAAGGAACGGAAGTTTGCCATGCTTACCTTTTGTTTCGGATTCCATATCTTATGGATATTGCTGATTATTGTGGGCGTCTTCATGCGTGGGCCTGGCTGGCTCTGGTTCTGGCCGTGGCACGAATGGGACCTCCATCGGATTGCAGCCGAAACCAATTATGATCTGACCAGCTTCGTTGGCATTAACTCAAAATCGCTGCCGGGCTTTATTATAGGTGGCGCAGTTGTGATTGGATACTTCTTCATGGGCATGAATATTCCGTACCTTTTTATGAAGACGAGAAAAAGCACGGTATTAGAAAAACTCGGCATTATTAAATATTCTATTGTAGCGTTTCTTTTCTTATCCATGATGGCTCTGCCAATAAAGGTATTCCTGAGGCTCGTATTCCACATAAAATATATATGGGTAACACCGTGGTTTAATATATAAAATTGAGGTAATTCATCGATAGATTATGTCAACCAGCAAAAACCAAAATCTCATGAAAAAAGAAGAAGACAAATCCTACCTGATCATGTATGTCATTGTTAGCTTCCTCCTCGTTGCAGTTACCGCATGGGCGATTCTGAACGAAACCGTTGACAGACGTCCCTGGAAAAATTATCAGAAGCGGTTCTATCGTTTGGAGTACGAAAAAATCAAGCAGAACTATGAAAAGGAACGTGCAAATTTTGAAAGTCCGGATGTACAGAAAAAATACGAAGCGGCAAAGAATAAGCTGGAGCATGCCTGGGAAGACTTCAAAAAACCGCCAATCCAGAACGAATACAAGAAGCTGTCTGAAGAACAAAAGGTTTTGAATAGAGAACTAGATACTCTGAGGTTTAAGGCAATAGTAACCCGTAATGAAAGTATGGAAAAGGAATATCTCTATGGAAAAAACCCGAGCGAACATATCAAACATGAGATTGAGGGGTTAGAGGAAAAGGGTAAGGAATTTGCCTCAAAGATTAAGGATCTAGAAGGTAAAATTGCACCCATAAAGGCAAGATTGAATGATCTCAAACATGGCATCGATAAATATACTGAAGAGTTAGATGCCTATCCAGCCGGCATGGAAAGGTATACGGCACAGTTAAAAACCTTCAGGAAAACCCGCCCAAACCTGCAGGTATATCAGACGTATATGGAAGATTTAAACATAGCCGATAGGTGCATGTCATGCCATGTAGGCATAAATAGTGCAGAAAGCGTATCAACAGAACAACCATACACAAGCCATCCTGACCAAAAATTATATTTGGGCAATCATCCGCCGGAAAGATTTGGATGCGTGCTTTGTCATGAGGGGCAGGCGAGCGCTACGTCGGGTGTAAAGAAGGCGCATGGCGAGGTCGAATACTGGCTTACACCCATCAATCGGGGCAAGGCGGCACAGGGGTCATGCATACGGTGTCATCTTGAAGGTAAGGAGGTCAAAGGCGGAGAAGTACTCTGGGAAGGGAAGAGACTTTTTGAGGAACTTGGATGCCACGGATGTCATGAAACGGTAGGATTCGGTGAAGATAAGAACAGGATGATAGGCCCGAGTTTAAAGAACATAAAGAACAAGGTACGGGCAGAATGGATTACGGCATGGATAAAAGATCCAAAGGGTTTTAGACCAACAACGTTGATGCCCAATTTCAGGCTTTCAGATGAAGAATCTCAGGCAATAGCCGCTTATCTGTGGCAGCATGCAGACGAAAGAAGCATGTATGAACAGATGCCCGCATTTGATGAGGAACAGTTAGCTCAGGGGAATTTTATTTTTGAACAGGTGGGGTGCATGGCATGTCACGCCTACGAGAAGGAGGCAGTAAGAAAATTTGCGCCCAATTTGTCCCGGATTAGCGAAAAGATAAACTATGGATACCTGGTTGAATGGATCACGAATCCAAAAGGAAAAGAACCCCTCACGCGTATGCCAAACTTCAGGCTGAGTCGGGAAAAAGCTAGTCTTGTTGCTGGATATCTAACAAGTAAAACTAGTAAGGGTATTTCAAAAGAGGGATCAATAGATGCGGGATGGTTAGAGGATAAGGAACGAGCTCGTGTTGGGGAGGGGCTGATCAAGAGATACGGTTGTTTTGGTTGTCACGAGATAAAAGGAATGGAAGGACTCGGCAAGATAGGGACCGAACTATCGGCCATTGGCTCTAAGCACGTACATCTCTTTGATTTTGGACTATTAGAGAAGAAAATATTAGGCGAGGCGGGGCTTAAACATTTCACCGAGAACATTGGAAAGGCACGGCAGGCATGGTTAAGGGCAAAGTTGCATAACCCCAGGCAGTTTGACGAAGGAAAGTATAAAAAACCGGAGGATCGCCTAAAAATGCCTGATTTTGGGTTAAAAGAGGAAGAAATAGAGTCGTTGGTAGTAATGCTATCAGGGTTGAGAGAAGAGAAACTTCCTGAGGCGTATATCGCCAGCCTAACAGAAAAAGAACGATCGATAGTTGAAGGGAGAAGATTGATCGGGAAGTACAATTGTACAGGCTGCCACCAGCTTGATCTGGATAGATTGTATCTTGCTGAAAACATCGAAGCGGTGGGGATGATAAAGCTGGAAGAAGATGCTGGTGTGTATTTTCAGCTCTGGGAAGATAATGAGAAGTTAGGGCACAAGGCAGGCGAAACGGTGTTTCTGGATGAAAAACTAATACTGGATAAGAAAAGGGCGGTTGGTGGAGATATAGCGCCGTCAATAATTGCATATCATGTAGAGAGTGAGGGTTTAATACCGGAAGAAGCAGGGGTATTCACACCACCGATATTGTATAGGGAGGGTAAGAAGGTGCAGAGTGAATGGGCATTCGGGTTTTTAAAAGAGCCATTTGACCTGAGACCATGGCTGGATATAAAAATGCCGTCATTTACCCTGCCACCTGATGAGGCAACCAGCCTCGCCGGGTTTTTTGCTATGAAAGAAGACGAAGAGTATCCTTACGAATATATAGCCGAAACAAAGAAGGAATACATAAAAGGGAAAGAGGCAAGGTCGCCAGGCTACCTTTCATCGGCAAAGAGATTATTTGAGTCCAAGGACGTCAACTGCATATCATGCCATGTAAGAGGCGAAAAGATGCCTGAAGGCGACAAGACGGGCTGGGCACCCGACCTCATGCTTGCCAATCGGAGGTTAAAACCTGATTGGATAAAGAGGTGGCTGCTCGACCCGCAATCCATCCAACCCGGCACCAAGATGCCCAAGTTTTTCAGGGAAGGCGAATTTCAGGACTACATCCCCGGTACACCAGCAGAACAGACAGAGGTAATGAAGGATTATTTGATGAATCTGTGGGAATAATTGACACATTCAAGAAAAGTTCGTTAACGCCGAGTAACAGGATTTCAAAAACAACCAACATTTTAGTGACTCATTTTAATTTTTCGATGCCGTTCTTCTATCGGTGTGTTCAGATTTTGATAGTGAATTGCTTACACTGTTCTTCGACCGTATCTGTTGAATTTTGTCCCTTAACTCTGCTGCCCGTTCAAATTCCAGCGACTCTGCCGCCTTGAGCATCTCTTCTTCCAATTCATTAACAAACTCCTGTGTAACATATTCTTCTTCACTCTCGGCAACGGACTCATAAACGATCTTGTGTGACGAGACCTCGTCTTCAATGCCTTTCTTGATCTCTTTTCGTATGGTGGTTGGGGTGATGTTGTGCTTTTTGTTGTATGCTATTTGAAGTTCCCGCCGGCGATCTGTTTCATCTATTGCCCGTTTCATTGAGTTTGTTATTTCATCTGCATATAAAATTACCTCGGCATTCACATTCCTTGCCGTCCGGCCAATGGTCTGGATCAAAGAGGTTTCAGAACGCAGGAATCCCTCCTTGTCCGCATCCAGTATTGCCACCAGAGAGACTTCCGGCAAGTCCAGTCCCTCCCTGAGTAAGTTGACGCCTACCAGGACGTCGAATTTCCCCAT
>Ga0209000_1001282_pt1 | contig 16620 bp, 30 predicted proteins | sample RifGroD2_FD_183998 | JGI IMG/M metagenome (GOLD analysis project Ga0209000, IMG submission 183998) | Groundwater microbial communities from Rifle, Colorado, USA - Groundwater D2 (SPAdes) (version 2) | ecosystem: Environmental > Aquatic > Deep subsurface > Groundwater | place: Rifle, Colorado...
CGAATACACAATCGATGAACGAGCAATGACAAAGGAAGAAATTAAAGAATTTTTGATAAATATTATATAATAGACACCAGAAAGGACGGAATACAATGAAACACTTTACGGAAATAATATATTTTGGTCAAATACATGCAGGGTTTAAATATGATGATTATTTGACAGCCAGGAAGATAAAAAGACTGTGGCTAAAACTGCAAAGATTAATGATAGCGGAAGTCAACGGCGAAGTCACACCAGAAAACTATCTAAAGAAAGAACAAAAATTGAGAGCAACCATTAAGGCTTTGGTTTTCGGGACAAGATTTATAGTAGAGACGCATAGCGACCCAAGAAGGAGAGTGGTTGTGCTTTATTATCAACAGTCACAATTCAATTTTGACTGGATTTAAGAAAGGACGGAATACAATGAGAGTGATTACTAAAACGGTATACGACTTTGACGAGTTGAATGAGGCGGCAAAACAGAGAGCCATCGAGAACCAAAGGAAAAGCTTTTATTATTTCTGGAGTGACGAAAACATTGCCACACTGAAAGCGTTCGGCGAAATCTTCCCGATTAAAATAATAGACTGGGAATACGGAGATAAGAATTTTGTTAATTTTGAAATGCAATGCACGTATGAAATAGAAAGACTTTCAGGCGTAAGGCTGTTGTCGTACATTACCAACAATTACTATAATTCGCTTTGGAAAGGCAAATACTACTCAAAAGGAATTAATCTTTCCAGACACAGCAAGATTATCATGGAGAATAGCTACACATTGACAGGCTACCACATGGACAATGCAATACTAAGCCCTATCTATGATTTTATGAAAAATCTCACGGATGATACCGACTTTGAGGACTTAATAAAGGAATGTCTTTATTCGTGGGTTTACGCTTGCAGAGACGACACACAACAAGCTTGTAGTGACGAAGGCATTATCGAAAGCATCAAATGCAATGAATACGAATTTGACGAGGACGGAGAACAACAATAACCTTATTATCCCGATATAAAACGGGAAGGAAGAGAGCAAGTAAATGGGACACTTAAACGTAAACGATATATTGATAACAACCGCACGTTATAGAGAAGAACAAGAAATATCATATCACATCGCACGCAAAGTATGTGATTTCATAAAAGAAAAATGGCATAACAAGAAAATTAACAAAAGACTCGCAGCGGACGTTTTGAAATTGCTCAACGGAGAATTTTTCGATGTATATTATGAGGCACGGTACGGCATGTTCCATCTTAAGATAGAGAGGAAAGACGGGCGAGCTAAATTATCAATGCTGATTTGCTACGATTCAAATACCATCATCGACGCAGAGAAGGTAGAGGATTACAACCGATGCTATCTACTAAATGCAGAACGCAATAAAGATATAGACGGCAGGCTTTCTTATATTCCTGAGGCGGTAATACGGTACAACAAGGCAATTGAAGAACTAGAGAGCATACGAAAACTTTTCGAGGGCAGTCCGGGCGGCGTGTATCCTATTTATTCTTATTTTGATTTTAAACCATCGGAAGAAGTTAAAATTGACCAATAAATAATTTTTTTGCCCTACGGCAATGAAAGGACAGAAACAAATGAAAATTGTGTTTAGTGGCGACAGGAAATCGAAAACAATACTAATCGGCAGAAAAATAAGGAAAATCCCGATAGTTGGCAGAATGGTTAAAATTACCCTGTGGGACGGGTACAAAAGTAGTATATACCTCGAAAAATGCACGGCATGGTTTAGTCTGGACTTTAAAGAAGAAGAACTTAACAATGATAAGGAAGTAAGAGAGTGGCTGGATGATGCTGTCGTGAGAATGTACAAAGCAGCGCCGGAGCGGTTCTGTTTTAAACAAATTAACCAACAGTCGTTGTTGCTGTGTGCGGGAATTGCAAGTGTTACCCAGGTTCACGAAGGAGAGAAAAACAAATGAATATTATAGAAAAAGCAAAACGTGTACTGTTAATGTGTCCGGGTAGTAAAGCCAGCAAAATATGGAACGTTCCGGTGTGGGCGTACCTTGCGTTTGCGGCGTACCTTACCTTCTGTGCTTTTAGTAATGGACTGGTAAAGGCCAGCGACCTTGTTGGAGATATGGGACAATACATGCAACGCAACCCGTCAGATAATCGGCAAATGCAGGAGATGAAATTTCACTACAATAACAATGTCTACATGAACCAGGCGAACAACGACAGGCAAAGCGCATGGAACAACACTACAGACACACTCAACAGAATAAGCGACAACATTAGGAGCACACCCAAAATACATTATGTACGAGAGAGGACATTAACCAATGACTAGAATTATCATTCCACTATTATTGGCAATCTTTTTAGGCACATGGACAGCCTATCTGGGATTGAAAATAACTTCAAAATTTAGTCGCAAATTACAAACGGTGTGTTATATTGTACCTTGCGTGTTGATTGTAGTTCTGATTAAACTTGCCATTTTATATTTATAGGAAGGAGGGAATGAAATGCCAATAACAAGCGAGGAGAAAAAAGAAAACGAACGCATCCGCAGTCGTCAATACAGAAAGAAAAATCTAGAAAAGAGAAAAACTGCCGAGAGGGCATATTATTTAAAAAATTCAGAAAAGCTAAAAGCCGACAGTAGAGTGCGGTATCTAAAAAACAAAGAAAAAATAGCTGAAACCTTTCACAAATGGCGAGCCGAGAACCCAATAGAACACAGGGCAAACCTACGAAAACACAGACTAAAGAAACAATATAGTTTGACTATAGAAGCCTACGACAGAATGTACAGAGAGCAACAAGGAACATGTTCTGTCTGTGGCGATATAAAGAAGCATCCCGCTACCGCAGGAGCAAAACGTAACGAAGTCTTACATATAGACCATTGCCATAAAAGCGGAAAGGTTAGAGCTTTGATTTGTGCGCATTGCAATAAAGCACTAGGACTGTTTAAAGAAAATGTAAAATCGTTACAAAATGCGATAGACTATATTGAATATTTCGCCAACCTGCAATTATTATAATTTTTTGCCTTACGGCAACAGAAAGGACGTGGAAAAATGGAATACTTAGTCAGAAAAAAAGAACCGTTAAGACGTTTCGTTACCGAACAGGGGCCGGTTGTTGAATACACAGAGCAAGACGTTGACGACATGGGAATGGGCATGGATGAAAAAGAATTCGACAATAAACGTTACGGTGGTCATGTATGCGTAGGTTGCGCAGGCTGTGGCTACGGTAGTTGTTCCAGGCTATAAAAAAAGATTTTAGTTGACAACGACTTGGAATATGTTATTATGTTGGGAACTTATTTTATATCACACAGACAAACCAGAAAGGACGGGGAAAGTGAGTAAGAAAAAGAAAATCTTTATAGTGGTAGGTGTTATAGCATTCGTACAATTGATTGCCTCGCCCTGCATGACAGCGTTTGCGGGGCATTGGAACGGACAATATCACGTCACGTTTAATGGCGAAATCAGGCAAAACGGCGTACTTGTGGAGGAATATGAAACCGATAACGATTTCACAGTCAAGGGGCATAGATTGTATTATGGATTGATAGCCGACAAAAACCACAGACTGGGGAAAATATATTACACAGGGAAAAACAAAGCCAGAATAGTTATTGGTTATTTCGGACGGGGAAGAGAAACCTTCAAAATCAAAAGACATGAGGACGGCGCATGGGCCGGTAAATTTCATGGCTATTTCCTGGGCGAAGAAGACGAAAGGTACACAACCAGCGGCACGATAACGGCAGAACCGATAACCAATGAATAAAACCCTATTCTTGTCAACAATTTTAGCCGTGTCTCTTAATTTCTCCCCTGTCTATCCGGCAGGGGAGAACGTAAGCGATATTGTTATCGTAGATGCTATTTATATCGCTGAGGGCGGCAATAAAGCTAAAGTCCCCTATGGCATACTTTCAATCAAAACAAACAACCCACGGCAAATATGTCTCAATACGGTACGTAATCACCGGAAGAGACACGCAAAACATTTACCAGAATGCGAGTTCGACTTTATAACATGCCTTGCTAACCGTTACTGCCCACCGTCAACAGACCCGCAAGGAAATAAGAACTGGATAAAGAACGTAACAAGGCTTATAGAAAGGAGGAACAAGAAATGAACAACATACAGAAAGCAACGGCAAAGCTGATAGTATCAAACACAAGGGTAGAGCGTTTTATACAAAACATCAAAGATGCAAAATCTTTATTACGCAGGCTGGAAAACGAACTACTTTTAAAACTTGCGGAAAATAAGGCTTTAGCCAATGACCTGGAGCTTGAACTTGCAACGAACGAGGCATACCACGCCGCAAACAAGGGAGAAGTAAAGTGATGGTTTACTTGATACATTTCGATGAACACTTTCACCATGCACGGCATTATATAGGATACACAGCCAATGCCAGAACCATCAAGCAACGACTTGCATACCACCGGAACGGGCAGGGAGCTAAAATATTGAAAGCTCTCAATGAACAAGGCATTAATTACGAAATCGTAAGAACATGGCAGGGCGACCGGAACTTTGAGCGGAAATTGAAAAACCGCAAAAAATCAAGGATGCTGTGCCCTGTTTGCCAAAACAAACGCAATAGGATAAGGAACGCTAAAAATTTAACAGAAGGGAGTATCAAATGACAAAGGGAAGCACGCCGTTATTAGAACTGATAACAAGATCGATAGCATCAAACAAGAAAATTGAAGAGTATGTCCGAGACATTAAAGACGCTAAGGAATTACAACAGTCGCTCGTTGAAGATTTGCTAATAGAGCTGGAAGAAAACAGAAGACTGGGAACTATGCTTGAATCCGAAAGGAATAAACAAGTTGAAACTGCCAAAGAAACGCAATAGAAAGCCCGCCAAGACCATCGGAACGCATTCGACAACCTAAACCACGCCAGAAAGAAAGGAGTTAGTCCTACAATGAAACCAGTAAGCTTTTGGGAATGTCCAAACTGTGGGTACAGGCTATTCAATGGCCAGAACCTAAGCACCTATATTTTCGTAATATTAGACAGCGGATGCCCGCAATGCGGGGCCCCATGTTTCAACCACAAGCCAAAATTGAAACTCAATCCCAGCGCAATTGAGTCTCAATCTCAACACCCTTAAAAATCCTCCCCACTTTCCAGCATTCCAGAATCTTGGAAAAACGCCACACCCGGCCCTGGATTTTCCCGCTGTAGTCCGGCTCCACTTTTTGGCGATTGAGACCCGAAGACCGTTTTATATTTATCTGGAATCCGCATACTTGCCGTGAAAACAAATTGCGTACACCCTTAAGGGATAAGATGCCGAATGCAACCTTTTAGATACCTTCTTATATCCCAGACTGGCAAGCTCTACTCCAAGCCTTACATGGCTTATCTTGCTGTCGCTTACACCGGACAATTCCTTAAGCCTTGCCATGATGGCGGTCGAATTAATATAATTTATCTGGCTATCAGGCATTCCGACAGGCGGTAGATAGGCATGTTCTTGCAAGAGTTCACGCTCTACTGTTGCAGTATAGCAATCCGCTGTCTTTGAATTTAAATATTCCATATCTTCTCTTGTTAGCCGCCATTCATATTTTCCTTCATAGAATTTGACCGCTTCCATGAAAACTGCAATTTTGTCTATTTTGTTATATGCTATCTTGTCTATGTCTGCAACCACAATGGGAATAATTCTGCGATTGCCAGTAGGGTCGGTGATAACGCCCTTTTGATTGCTCGTACCACAAAACGTGGCAATACGGTGGAACTTCTTAGCAATGCGTCCGTATGCAGGGCGGGCGGTAAACGTATGCTTAGACAATAGTTCCTTAAGATGTCTTTCTTCCATCTTACCTTTTGTTGATAGTTCGTCATCGAGAATCAGTAAATTGCTTGACATTAAAATCATAGCATCTTTATCTACAGACAGGGCTTGTTCGGTATAATATTCTTTCAATTCGACTGGCAGCAATCTCCTAAACCATTCAGTTTTCCCTGTATTCTGTTCACCTACAAGGGCCAGCAATAATGGAGAAACTTGATTGCCAATGGCGGTCGCAATCATACCAACCAACCATTTCGCAATGAATAAATGTTCCCATGCTCCATCATAGAAGTTGTCTTCTGTCGTCCATGCGTCGGTGATAATGGTATTGGCCAGGGCGGCTATCGCACCGTCACAATGCCCATCTGTAATATAATAGCGATATTTTTCAATAAAATCGAGTATAGGATTGTATTCAGGAGAACGGCTTGTAAGCACGTCAATCACATCGTTTTTCCTTGCTGATTCAACCATATTTTTCGTGTCGAGGTAGGCAGTGCTTAACAACCTATCATCAACTAAGCAGACCTTCTTCCCTTCTTTCCACAATTCCAAGACATTAGTCAAAGTGTTCAGCCTGCACGGAAAGTTTTCCAATACGATACTTTCTATCTCTGCTATGCCGTCAATCTGGCCGGTTTCGGATTCTTCATACACCTGAGTTACGAGTTCCCTATCTTCCTTATTCTCTTCATCATTCCCCAGGCATATAACACGTTTTCCGGCCAGTCTTTTTATTGCATCATCAACCCCCTTGCCTAAGCGTTTAACATCTTTACATACCTTAGTGATAACGTTACCCTTTTCTTTGTTGGTCTCACATCCCGCCTGCCGTGCGTAATGATAGAATGTTCCGATAGTAATTTCCCCGTTTGCCGTGCGAAGCAAATTGTCAAATTTTCTGTCTGTCTTCTCTGGTGAATACGACCAACTCGTAATGTTCTGGCAGCAAATATGCAAGAAATCCCGCCCCGCTTCTCCCAAAGAAGCAAAAGAAGCACACAATCTCATGCCCTCATCGTAAGAATTGACAATGCTTAAATGCCTGCTGTTTATCTGCTGAACAATCTTTGAAATATCTGATTTTGTGCAAGGGATATGCGCATGATATTTCTTTTTTTCTATCTTGACATACTTATTAAAAACATCGCTAGGCTTACATACCACAGCATCGGGGTCGTAGGAAGTGAATCTCAACCGACAAATATCGTCACAGCCGGAGTCTATAACAAGATGGTAGGTTTCATCATAATATTTTTGCAATCCCAGGAACGCTTGCTCGTGTTTTTCTGGTTCTATTTTCACAATCACAGCCAGCCCATTGCCGGAAGAAGACACAAACAAGCAATGAGTGTAACCATCCAAAGATAGACTATCTTTTGCGGTCTGCAATGCGCTTCCGAGATTATCAAAGTCGATGCAGATATAGCCGGAATGTTCTATCAGACCGTTCAGGTTGCGTTCCTTAAATGTCCCTGATATGGTTGCCGCAGTCAACGTCTTCTTTAATTCGTTACGTTTTCCTTTGTCTGGCTCGGCACGGATTTTCTCTATTATGGTACGGTGTGTCCCGCTTTTAATTTCTTCCATAAACGCACCGATGGTTACGGATTTCCTGTCTTCACGATACTTGGTATCAGTAACACTTTCCCATATCGAAATGTTAGGCATACACCATTCCCTTTCTATGTTTTAATTGCATAAAAACCCATCCCTTTTTATACCCTCTGATTTTCGCAACCTCTTCAAGTTCTTCTCGTATCATTTCAGACCATTTTTTTCTAAGATGTTGCGGCAATTTTTCTTTGCGCCCAGCTGGACTTGCCTTGATTTCTTCAAACGGGGCAGCTATTAGTTCCATTTCTTTGATCGGAAATACATGCTTGCATATAGGACAAACAGTACAACCCGCCGGAACGTTACTGAAACATTTAGGGCAAGTTTTTATAGGATAGATACCCTCGTTTTTTTTCTTCTTTATTGCATGTAAATCAAAGTCCCGTTCGTCCTCGACAAATCCATGTTTGTAAATATTGTTTCCCATGTCAATAATTATACCATGTTCTTTCCCTGGGGACGGCCTAAGCCCGCGGCCCACCATCTGGGTATAAAGACAAAGCGATGCAGTGGTGCGATTAATGATTACCGTATCAATCGCTGGCAAATCAAAGCCCTCTGTAAACAGATTGCAATTACATAGAATCTCAACACTTCCTTGCCTGAAAGCTCTAAGGGTTGCCATACGCTCAACGATGCCAGTATCCCCGTCAACGTGCGCAACCTTAAACCCTGCATCGGCAAAGGCGTCACGGGTCGCCATGCTATGCTCTACGTTGATACAAAACACCAATGCCTTACCGCCACCAAAATTTACATATTGGTCTATTATATTATCGTATAATGTTTTTTTGTTGTAGCGGGCAAACATTTCCTTGCTATCATACTCACCAGCCACCTTTTTAACGCCTTCCAGGTCTTCCCGCTGCGCTCCAAAATAACGAGGTTGCACTAAATAACCGCCATCAATAAGGTCTTTGATGGTTGTCGGCATAACAAGGTCGTCAAAGATAAAGCCTAAAGGCTTACCGTCAAGGCGATACGGAGTGGCAGTCAACCCAAGAATCCTTTCACCCTTTGCAACGTGTTCATCAAGAATTCTAAGAAACGACTTACTAAGACTGTGGTGTGATTCATCAACAACAATCAAGTCCACGTCTGGTACTTCACGCCTGATAAGAGTTTGTACAGATGCTATGATAAGTTTGTGGCCGTTCGGGTGATAGCCAGGCAGTATCAATCCACTATCCATACCATGTATTGCAAAACGGGAATATGCTTGTTCGACAAGCTCCCGCCTATGTGCTATAAACAAAACTTTCTTCCCGTCTTTAATAAATCGCTCTATAATCATGGCGGCAGTGGTTGTCTTGCCGCTTCCTGTGGGCATTACGAGCAATGGTTTCTTGTATCCTTTGTCCCACGAATCAAAAACCATCTGGTTAGCCAATGCTTGATATTCTCTGGGTGTTTGTTTCATTCCGTCCTTCCTGTAGATAATGCGGGCGGGGGATGTGCATACCCCGCCCGAAATATGTTATTTCAAATGGTTGTAATCTAAATTCAGATAATTAAAAATATCTTTTAGTTTGTTTTGGTTTTTCTCTACATGGCCAATTAAGGTATTACATCGAAAACACAGCAGCCCCCTCACTTTTTTGTTTTTGTGGCAATGGTCTATATGTAACCTTTCATTTGCTTTACCGTCAACACTGAAACTCTTTCGACATATTAAACAAAGCCCTCCTTGTTTTTCGTATAAAATTATATAATCGTTAAGTGTGATATTATATTTAACCTTAAACTGTTTCTGACGAGCCTGCATTTGATGTTTTTCTGGATTATTCAGCTTTCTCGCCCTATCCGCCTTTCTTTTTCTTTCCCTTTCTTTGAATTTTTTATCCATGTAAATAATCAATTATAATTTTTTTTGCTTTTTCTGCCCCAACGCAAACCTCAACTCTATGCCCAAAACTCCTGAGCCGTGTATGTGTTTCTGTTTGCACTTTAGATACTTTTCCCGTGACTGTTTTCAGTTCAAGCCACAAACCTATATATTTGCCAATAGCTACAGGCAGGCATAAGTCTGGCATTCCAGATTTCACACCCGCACGCTTGAGGCGTGAGGCGGTTGACTTGCTACGCCAACCGCCATTTGGAATGTGAAACAAACAGGAAAGTACCGGAAATAACCCTGATAGCTTGTTTGCCCAATCCACAACGGCAACTTGTTCCTCGAATTCGCTCTTGCATTTCGGTGTCATCATTTTTTCGAGGGTCTTTTCAAGCCTACTTTTTTTGTTCAACATGCGCTACCTCTTTTTGATTTTGCGCTAATTTTGAATTGAAATAATATGTTAGCGATGCAGCGAAAATCGTGGAAGATACAATAGAAATAAGAGTAATATACACCCCGTGCTTTGCGCTCTGTACGCCTATTTTCTGCACTACGGTTTCCAATTCCTTGCATTCCTTGTCCCTGGATTCCAACCAACAATACAAACCGTCAAACTTAGTGGAAACTTCTGCCACACGACTCTCTATCTTGCGCAGTCTATCGTCAAGCCTTGTTACGAATTGGTCTAAATCCATATTTTAGCACTCCCCATGCCTAGATGACTATACCTTACCGTTCTTTATTACAGGGTGAGGGTCGAAGCGTTGTGCCCATTTGTCGATATATCCAGCCACCCCTTTAAGCTCAGACACACGCTTGACGGCTTCCTTGATAGGCATTGCGTTTTCCTTTGAAAACTTAACCGCTTCCACAAGAGTCTGCAATGCAGTACCACGTCTAGACGCAACCCTATACAGTCCGGCTCCGGCCAAAGCAAGCAACCCGCTAACAATTTTAATTGCAGAACCATACACTGGAACATAACCCCCGACCTCACTGCCTGTATTCCCTACGGTTTGTAAGGCTTTCCCGACTTTTGCTAATTCAGCACAGCCCGCACCAACGAATAAACACAAAACAAGACCAAGCAAAAATAAATATCCATAATTTTTCACGCTATCCCCCTTCTTTTAGTTAAATTTAAGAAACACACATCTAGTACAATCAACAGCAACCTTCTCCACTTCAAGCGGATTGCTTTGGCACTCAACGCAATTCGCTTTTATTGCCGCCTGCATTTCCCTGGCTTTGACAACAAGCAGGCAATCGCATATCGGCAACGGCCTTCCCCATTCGTCCATACCCATCGTTACCCCCCTGCGGTACGCTCCTACCGCAATTAGTGCAAATACCAGATTGTCCAATATAGCCTAGCTCGCAAACCGGACACACCGGAAGAGATTTAAAATATATCCCAGGCCGACTTTCAATTCTTATGCTACTCATGTTTCAATCCACGCCCTCACATAAATGGCGACTTACATACCCGCCCAGCATCCCTTACCGAGACACGTCTCACGTGGAGGTTAGGTCTCATGGGGGATGCCAAGCGGGCGTTAGTATTATCTTTCTGTATGTATGTCCACAGATGTTGGACGCACTCCATAATTACCCTTCTGCCTGTCTCTGAGTTCGCCAATCTTGGAACGATTCCAGTTTGATACTCTGCTGTAATAGCCGACAATCCTGGTGACACCCTGCACTTTGATGAACTCAAACGACCTCAAAGCATCAACCAGAACATTGATGTCGTTTTCAAGTATCACACCGACCGGAACGACTACCGAGGCTTCCAGTCTCACATTATTAATCTTAAATCCATCTGGCGCACCGAGAAGAGATAAAGGAAAGTCCTTGTCTTTCCTGGCGGCATCATCAATATACCCATCAAGTTCAAGCACTCCATGTGCCCCGCTAATAGTATCAACGAATATTGCCAGCCTGTTTTCGATACAGTGCCGAACTTCCTTAAATTTTAAACTTATCACCAGTTCGTTTGTGTCGTCAATTTTCGGCCTGTCTAAAACAACACTACCGCAACAATTACCAACAGCACCATCGACCGTTTTATTCCCATCCATACGACCATTCTCCTATAAAAAAATGTTTTAAGGTTGTTTCAATCCACATCCAGCCTTCGGGGCGGGATGACATTACGCTACACTAAAACAATAAGAAAGTCAAGTTCTATCTTTTGCCGTCAGCATGTACTTTGTGTGTTACCGGATTACTACCGCCCTTGTTTGTGCATGTGGGACAGAGACGATTGTGTGGCCCACGGCTAACAAACTTATGATTACAATCAATACCAATACACAACCGCATTGAGCCTTTCTCTTGTGCTTTATTCTGCCATTCCCAGCAACACCCATGCCAAAGACTGCCCGCTCTGTGATATAGATGATTATATAATTGTTTTTCGGTAAAACCGTGACACGCAGCAGCAGCCTTTACGCTATCGTATACCGTCACAACAACCCCTTGCGGGTCTCGTTTTACAATCTTCTTGCATTTATACTTAGAATGGGATTTCGTCATCCGATGTCTCTCCTCCCTGTCCCTGTTTTTTAGAACCTATAAAACAAAACTTCTCAACAATGATACGAGTCCTTGATTTCTTTTGCCCCTCCTTATCTTCCCACTTCTCAACCGTAATCCTGCCCTCCACAAACAAAGGATTACCTTTCACCAAATGGTTTGCAATCGTTTCGGCAATTCCAGTGAACGCCTTACAATCAATAAAATCAACTTCCTCTTTTACCTCGCCATCCTTACCCTTCCACCTTCGATTAACGGCTATCGTAAAAATTGCAATAGCCGTACCTCCTGGCGTGTACGACAACTCAGGGTCACGGGTAAGATGACCCATCAACAATACTTTATTAAAACTAGGCATAACTTCCGTCCTTTCTGAATAAAAGCTAACAACGAAATAAAATATCGCATCATTATACATTATTCACCACTCCATGTCAAGAGAAAATAATATATTTCTAAATCAAATATTTTGTTTGACAATCATAATAATATAGTGTATAATGAATGCACAAACAACCTGCGGGGAGTGCGTGACAGGCGTAAGGCTGGCAGTAGCAAGGCTGCTATAGCTAATAAATAGTGGGTGAAATTCCCCACCGAACCGCCAACTTTTAACAGAAGGGAGTAAATATGGCATTAATGAGAAAAGCAAGCAGGGGGAGGACAAAGGCTCGTATTGGATTTGCAGGGCCTAGCGGTTCTGGCAAGACCATGTCGTCTTTGTTGATGGCGTATGGTATTGTGGATAACTGGGACAAGATAGGATTGATTGATACAGAAATGGGAAGTGGTGAACTGTATGTAGGTATGGCAGTCAAGGGTTTGAATCTTACCATAGGAGAATATAATTACATAAGAATTGACCCGCCTTACAATGCAACGAAATATCTCGATGCAATCAAAGAGATGGAAGCAGCAGGAATCGAAGTGATAATAATAGATAGCCTTACCCATGCGTGGGCGGGGTCTGGCGGGTTGCTCGATAAGCATGGGAAACTTACCGATGCTTCTAAATCTAAGAATTCCTGGGCTGCATGGAGAACTGTAACGCCGGAACACAATGCCTTAGTCGATGCAATGTTATTGTCAAAGTCACATATTATAGCCACCGTTCGGTCGAAACAAGAATACGCACAAACGAAAGACGAAACCACCGGAAAGGTGTCGGTAGAGAAGCTGGGTATGGCCCCAATACAAAGGGAAGGTATGGAGTACGAATTCACCGTCTTCTTTGACATCGAAATAAGCCACACGGCACACGCATCGAAAGACAGAACAACGATATTCGATGGGTTGTATTTCAAAGTGTCACCGGACACCGGCAAGAAATATACAGAATGGATGATGTCCGGTAAAGACGAAGCGCAGTCTCCGTCACAGCCAGAACTGCCCGCACCTGCCAAAGAGCTTAAAGAAGAACTTGCTCAGGCATTCGAGAAGTCTATGCCAGAGGAAGAGAAGCTGCCGCCGTCAGTGCCACCTGCGTCACCGCCCCCAGCGCAAACGCCGTCAGTGCCACCTGCGTCACCAACACAGTCAGACGAGAAGAAGATTTTGCCAGCACAGTTAAAATACATTATGACTAAGATGCAAAATCTTTTGGTTAAAACTGGCAAATGTGATATGGAAACCGCCAAGATTTGTTTACATGATGCTTTTAAGGTGGCCAGCACTAAAGATGTTAAGGCATCGCAGTTCAACGCAGTGAGCGCATGGATAGAGGAATTTGCAAAAGAAACAGAAAAACCTAAATAACATTTTATAAAATAGAAAGGAATGAATTATGATAAGAAAAGAAAGAAGTAGTAAAACACAACTCAATGCGGCGGTTGAACCTTTACCCGCAAAATGCAAGTGCCAAAGATGTGGTTGGAAATGGACAAGCAAGCCAAGACCTGGCAGCCCATTCCCCACAGTATGCCCAGGATGTCATACGTACTTGTGGAATAGACCGAAAAGAAAAGCCAGGAAAACCAGAAAGGCGGCTAAGTAATATGAAACTGCCCCATGAACCTTACGACCGCATGGTTTGTGAAGCCCTCCTGTCTAAGTACGGGAAAGATGCACAGTTTCTAAAACTTATAGAAGAGTGTGGCGAACTTATAAGAATAACAGCGAAAAGATTGCTAAATCTTGAAGAAGCCACAAACGACAATATGATACACGAAATTGTCGATGTCATGGTAATACTAACGCAAATGCACTGTATTTTCGGTCACAAAGAACTGGCGTCTGCGTATCACTGTAAGCTTCAAGAGCTTGTTGTACAGCACGAATTAAAAATACAATATTTTGTCCTTGACAAACCTAATTTAATTTGATATAATTTTTATCTCGAAAGGAAACCTTATGGCAAAAACAAACCCACGCCCATTTACTCCGCAAGAAGAACATGGACAATCTCTCCTTTCCGCTATCGCCAAAGAAAGGATTAGAACTGAAACTTCACTCTATTATAATTTGGAAATTTGCAAGGCAAGTATCGTGTCGATTAAAACCTATTTCTCTGATACACGACTAACAATCTATTCGATGCTTGAATACAAAGACAGAATTGAAAAGTGCGAAGAGTTACAGGCGATGATAGAATTTCTCATTAAAAACAAAACAAAGGAAATGGTGTTGGGGAAACACGGTGAAGAAAAAAAGAATACTCTATAATATTATATTTGTGTTTGTTCTTCTCTTCACGCTTGCATTCTTTCTTTTGGTACAGGCGTGTTAGAAAGGAGGTGGTTGTCTTCTGGAATATTTGATGTGGGTTGATATTAAAGTATTGGCGATGTTTGTGTCTTATTTTGGAGTATTGGTTTACATAGGGAGGCGTTGAAATGTTTAAAAAACTTTTACTGTCGTTGTTGCTGTGTGTGGGAATGGCAAGTGTTACCCAGGTTCACGCAGGGAGTTACGGCGTTGGTACGAAATGGAATTTGGGGAATCTTTCCGAAAGAACCGCATGGGGATGTAGAGGTTACATTGTATTAGAACCAAACGGCCTATATCAGGAAGGAAAAGGCATTATTTATCATACACAGGCTAATGGGTCTACGTGGGGCCCTGAGCTAATAGCAAGATATTCATCTGACGGCACGAGCGAAAGCGATACATGCAGGCTAAGGTTGATGTTTTGGCGTTGGCTACCAGCAGGGCGTACATGGACTAATGTTTTAACAGGAGAGACTGGCACTGGCTCAGCATTCCAAGCACCACATATCATTATTTGTAAAAATAGCAATATGATAGAAGCTCCAATGCTGCCGTATGTTTCCGATTTGTTCGTTGGAGTTGAAAGCAAAAAAGTCATTTATTTTGAAAATACTTCGACTTATTCGCTGGGTGCATGGCACAGCTTAGGCAGGATAAGAAACAACATCACCGGAAGTATGGATGTAATATGGCATTACAGATGGGAAGGAACTGTGGCCGAAAATTACAGTTCGGCAAGCAATGGTCACAATATATTGGCCGGACTTTTTGAACTTTTCAATTCAAGTCCTTACGCTTCAACTCTTGGGAAAAGCGGAGGGAACTACCAAATGGATTATTTTAATTATAGCGGGCAATGGGTAGCTTTTAATACCACTACGAACACACTAAAAACGTATGATTCTTCATCTGGATTTACAGTCTACAACTCAAATCCAGTGCCAGGTTTTTGGCTAGCCAAAGTGCCGTAATCTTCACCAACCATAATTATATTTTGGGTGCTTACCATTTGTGTCGTTCACAATAAAGCGTAGATAGAGAGATGGGTCTATGCCACCCAAAACATTTACCAACAAAATAAAAAGGAGGCTAAAATGGCACAGGGACAATTTACAAAAGAAGAAATACAGAAAACCTGCAAGGCTGTTGACGAAATTTTCGAAGCACTTCCCCGTAGCAAAAGACTCAATTTCCTCGGACACTTAAACGATATATACCTTCTTCTGAGTGCGGCAGAAAAAGTCGCCCCATCTGAAACTGAGGCCGGAAAATGAATTTCAATATCAAAGTAAAACCCTTACCATCACAGCCAGAGCCAGACTTATGCACTGAGGATTTCGAGGTATGCAAGAAATGCAATAGGCTGGGTGACAAAGGAGACAAGGGAAAAGGAATCACCAAATGCACCAGATTCCAGAGCGATTACAAACAAGACAACAACTGCCCACGCTGTGGTATGTCTGTCGGACACGGAAGACATCGTTGTAATGTAAGCATGAATCATTTTGAGAGGGCATGACATGAAGAAGGCAAAAGGTATTGAAGTCAAATCTTTAACCAGCGATTTCCTTGCCCTATGTTACAAGCGCAACGGAATACAACCAGAGAGAAAAAGGAAAATAGAAGTAACATTACCACAACAACCACAACCAATACAGAAAGGTTTTTTAAAAGAAAGGACGGAATAGAATGCTGGAAGAAATCAGACCTGCCCATTACGTGCATGGTGGAATGGAAGCATGGGACGTTATAAAGGCGTTCAAATTGAACTTTAACATAGGCAACGCATTCAAGTACATTTCAAGATACGAGGATAAGGTATTACTGAGCGACAAAATAAGAGACTTGTCGAAAGCCCTTACTTACATCAACAGAGAAATAAGTATTTTAAAGACGGAACTTAACGGCATACCCACTGAATAAAATCATACACGGCATACGACCTGAGATACCATGAGGCATCCCAGGTCGTGTCCTGGTGAATCCTATTGAGTTTTTAAACGTATTCTTCTGTTAACTCTAAAGTGCTTATCCATGCACCGCCGTATCTCCATGCAACCGTAGTCCCATCGACCGCCACGCTTCCGCTGGCAGCACCCACATTAACGCA
>Ga0209000_1001284_pt1 | contig 16616 bp, 35 predicted proteins | sample RifGroD2_FD_183998 | JGI IMG/M metagenome (GOLD analysis project Ga0209000, IMG submission 183998) | Groundwater microbial communities from Rifle, Colorado, USA - Groundwater D2 (SPAdes) (version 2) | ecosystem: Environmental > Aquatic > Deep subsurface > Groundwater | place: Rifle, Colorado...
CTATTTATCCAGAAGGATTGATTAAAGAATACTTTGGAACTTATAATAATCTTGAAAAAGTTATTGTAGGTGAGTATACTAAAAGGGATCTTATCAAAATATTAAAAAAGAAGAAAGAAAAATTAGGTAGAATTCCAAACAATAAAGATATGAAGTTTCCAATGGCTATTGTGTTTATAGATAAGTTTGGGAGTTGGCAGGAGGCGATTGATAAATTGGAGAAAACTTAAATTTTCAATAGACATTGAGGTATGTTATAATATCTCAATAATACATAAAATTATATGATTAATCAAAATATAATAAGAAAGTGAGTTAAGTGAATGAGGAGAAATCCACTAAAGCATACTAAATTATTTGTCACCTTGATTAGTGTGTTTCTTACTATAAGTAGTGTAAACGGAAATAATATTGTAAAAGAAGATATAATTAATACCAAATCTATTAATACTAATTTAGGAAGTGATGTAAATGCAAATGTAAATATATTAGAACAACTTAAAAAGCATTACATAATAGTTAAACCCGAGCCAATTATCAAAATCCCAAAAATTAAACCAACCCCAATCAAACCAAAAGAAAGTCCAATCTTCACCATAACATCTTATGACTTATCCATTAATTCTTGTAGCAAATCTAGAGGTGATGTTGGATTCGGTATTACTAAAAATGGAACAAGCTTAAAGAATAAATATTGGAAGGATATTAAGATTATATCCGCTGATCCAAGAATAATTCCATTGAATAAAAAAGTAAGATTGACATTTATTGATCCTAAATACAAGAAATACAATTCTGAATACCTTGTTGGAGACACAGGAAATAAAGTTAAAAATAATCATATTGATTTGTATATTGGTGATTATTCATCTGGTAAACAGGCTAGGGATTTCGGGATAACTGAAGCATATGTAGAAATTATAAAGGAGCAGAATTAGATGGGAAGAAAAGCAATAAATTTAGAAGGAATGATATTTGGAAGACTTAAAGTTTTATACAGGGATATCACAAAGGCAAAAGGTGTTTATTGGATATGTCAATGTTCTTGTAAAGATAAAACGATTGTATCAATAATAGCAGGTAGTTTATTAAGAAATACCGAAACTAGAAATGGCACAAGAAGCTATGGTTGTTTTGCAAAGGAAAATATGAGCAGAGTAAAAAAGAAATATAACAAATATGATTTAACTGGTGAATACGGTATAGGATATACTTTTAAAGGAGAAGAATTTTATTTTGACTTAGAAGACTACGAGAAAATTAAAGATATTTGTTGGGGTTTGAATACTGAGGGATATGTTTGTGTAGGAAATGTTGACGATAATAATAATTTTATCAAAATGCATAGATTGATAATGAATGCTAAAGAAGACGAAGAGGTAGACCATATTTTTCACAATAAAAATGATAATAGAAAAAGTAAATTAAGATTAGTTAGTAAAAGTAAAAATCAAATGAATGCAGAATTGCGAAAAGATAATACATCAGGTGTAAAAGGAGTTTGTTGGCATTCAAGAGATGAAATATGGGAGGTATCAATACAAGTGAATCGTAAGCGAATATATATCGGAAGGTTTACTGATTTTAATAATGCTGTAAATGCTAGAAAACGAGCAGAAGATAAGTATTGTGGGGAATACAGTTATGATAACAGTATGAAACTCGAATCCAAAGATGTTGCTCAAGAAACAAATGTAAACGTATTCGTCCAAGAGCAAGCAAAGAAGCAATTAATTTTGGAATAGGTTATGCAACTGTAACAATTTTAGATGATTAAGCATATTGTGAACAAATTAGTAAATGTAAAAATAAATATTAAGGAAGTGTTTTTGATGATTAGAAGACCTGTAAAAGAAGATTATTTTATTAACGATATCTGGTGTGCAATTCCTTACAAAAACAACAAGGATAAAATTAGGATTACTAAAGAACTAGAAGCAAATAGAAGAAGGAGAGGGATTAAATTTATTGAAGATGATGACAGAGGAAACATAATTTATTCTCATGTTATGGAAGAAGGAGCATTCCATTAAAGATTACATAAAAATATTTTCATAAAACTTTCCAAGACCACCATAATTTGAAATCCCCATGCGTATTATCTTATAACCATAAATTAAATTAAGAAAGAGTGTGATTTTTAAATATGATTATTACTGAAAGTGTAGAGATTACAAGAACAGAGCAAGTTATAGTAGGTGTTATTTGCAACTGTTGTGGGAAACCAGTTGAACAAGATAAATTAGACTCAATTCAACAACTTAATTTTTCATTTGGTTACAATAGCATATTTGATAATAATAATCCTTGGATTGCGGAAATGTGTGAAATATGTTTAATTAAATTTATTAAAACATTTAAGATTGTCCCTAAAAATTTTATGATTGATAAATCATATATATCAAAATATGATAACAATCATGACTTACATCAGAAAGCATTTGAAGTATGGAAAGAAACAAATGAATGGGATTACGATGAAGATCCATATATTAATTTCTACGAAGAGGATTTTCTGGAGTATGAAGAAATTTCTGATGCTTTAGAAGTACGCAAACCACTACATATCAATGTTGTAAAGTTGGCAACTATTCACAAAATTGGATTAGCAAAAAGGTGGTGTGAAAATAATGATTAATAATAACAAATCTATTGAAATGGAGAATTATATGGAAAATAAACAAGATATATTATTTGACGTAACAACATTAAAGATAGGAGATATAGTCAATTACTTTGCTCATGACAATGGAAAATATTTTGTTGAACAAGGAGAGGTCAGAAATGAAAATATCTATAATGATGGTGTAGAAGTTCATGGAGTTGGGTGGAAACAGTATGTAGGAAAATGGTTTATAAATAAAATTATAAGAAATGAGAAAGTTATATATGAAAAATGAAGATAAATATCTTCCATACACAAAGAAAGATTTCAGAAAATATTGGTGTGATCCTGAATCTGAATTTCCAGAAATGCAAACATTTGAAATTGTTAGACCTCTTACCGAAAAAGAAAAATCTGATTGGACAAATGGTGAGGATTATGATTACAATGAAGAAATGTATCTAATTAGAAATAATAATAATGGTGATGAGCGTGAAGTCTTTGATATTGATATTCTTAATGAATATGAAATAGATTCAGAAACATGGAGAACTTGTGTAATAAATCTACTAGAAGATATGGAAGGTGATAATGAAGCTATTATGGACTTTATAAAAGAATGTAAGATTGAACAGTATATCAAAAGACATTGTTAGAAAGAAGGAAAATGAAATGTTAGAACAAATTATTAAAGATGAAATTGAAACTATAATTGAAGAAAAAGGGTTAACTCAAATTATCAAAGATATTGTTCGCAGTAAAATGTCAAATGAAAATATTCAACAAATAATTGAAATGGAAATTGAAAAATTATTACCAGAAGCAATTGCAGAAAGTGTAAGATATCAAATTGAAGATAATGAAGCAATTCATGATATGGTGTATGATAAATTAAAAAATATGGTTAAGGATAAGATTTCTGATTGGGAATTATAGAAAGGAGTTGAAAAACAAATGAGAGATGTAAACAGAATTGATGAAATTATCGAAGCATTACGTAATTGTTGGAAGCAATATCCTGACTTACGACTAGGACAATTAATTTATAATCTTAATAAATCAGGCAATAGAGATGTATTTTATCCCGAAGATGACAAGTGGTTAGAATGGATTAAGGAAAGTATTAAATAAATACTAAAGGAGGATATTAATATGAAAAAATTAACCATCCTCCTAGTTGCTACAACTATAATCACAGCAAATATTTATCTAAAATATCATGATTTAGCTGTACCAAAACCTATTGCAATGGAGCAATCGCAACTAGGAGACTCTAAATCACAACAAAAACAGATTGACAGAGCAAATGAATTAAAGAAACTACAAAATCCAAATATAATTCAAAATGAATTAAGAAAAGTAGGTGAAATTACATCATTAAAAGGTAAATATAAATATCTTAGCAAAATATCAAATAAAGATAAGATATTTGATAAATTCACACTGAGAGAAATAACTCTAGACTTCGAGTATAACTATGGAATTGGTATTGGAAGTTTAGATTATTTAAAAGTATCTAAAATTGAAAATGGCATTGCATACATATCTATCCCAAAGAATCGAATCCAACTTATTTACATAGAACAGAATACTCAAAACTCAAGAATCATAAATGAAAATAATATGTTTCTATTTGATCAATTCAGTCCTTCTGATACTCAAATATTATCTACACAAGCACAACAAAATGTTGTAAATGCAATTGGCAAAGATAATAAATTGTTTAATACTGCTATGATTAATTTGCAAGAAGATATTGAGGGACTGGTATTACGTTTAGGTTATGAAAAAGTTATATTTAGTGTAATTTAGATTAATGGAGTGAAATGAGGTGATAAAATTAGTGCTAGAAAGAGAGGAGATTACCGTATTATGTTTATTTAGTAGAAATTCATATTGTGGACTTAATAGGGAACAAAAATGGGAGAAAGCAATTTCAGAGGGATGGCAATATAATATTTTGAGAGGGATTTGGTGGAAAGAATATAAGTATTAAATATTAGGAGTGTGAAAATTATGTTTGCAGTATTAATTATTGTGTCTGTAAATGTATTTATAGCGTATCGTTGGATTATGCAGAATCCAAATGGGTATACAGGCCACTTAAAAGGAAGGAGATGTGTTTAAGATGGAATTAAGAATGTTAAGTGAAAAATGTCTAACTTGTTATTGTAGAACCTGCAAAAACTCATATGAATACAATGAAGAGTATTTTGCTTGTTTTGATTGGTGTGAAAAATCATGTAAAGGTAAGTCAACAGAAGTTCCAGAAAAAGAAGGTTGTTATGAACCTATTAAATAAATGTAACGAAATACAGAAATGAAAGGAAGATTTAATAATGGATAAAGAGTTGATTAAAAAGTTTTGGAGGGAATCTGAACAAAATAACAAACCTTTTGTTGTAAGAGGAAAACTTTATGACTTCTTGTTAAAGCATAATTTATCAAAGTTAATAAGGGTAAGACCAACAATATTATCATTGATTGGAGATAATACTTTATTTTCATCAACAGATGGTGTAACATGGAGTCTTATTCCTGATTGGGATTTTGAATATGATTTCGATAAGAAGTTATTAATTTTTAATGAAAAGAAAAAGTTTTTAAAATTCTATTGGTGGAATAAATATAAAATACGAGGTTATTCTTTTACTAAACTAGAATTAGAAGGAATGGAATTTACTGATAAGGATAGAAAGATTAGAATACAAGATCAATGTTTATACATAAAGGATGATATTGATAAAGACTTTGTACTAGTTTCAAAGAAATCTTGGGATGCAGTATCTGATAAAAATGGTTGTATCCATTTTACGTGGGTAGATGAATTTAAGAACGTGGATGATCCTTACCATAATAGTCCGAGTATTAGATATTGTAATAGTTTTAATCAAAGAGTTCAACAAGTTACCACACCTTGTATACCTTATTCAAAAGATTACATAGAAAAAGTAATAAAAAGTACTTTATAAATACTTTGAAAGACGAGATTGATTGATAGGAGGGAAATATGACTTACAGTTCAAAAGTAACAGAAGTAATATTAAGAATGATCAGTAGAATCACAGGCAAAGAAATGGCAATTGAAGAAGTTATGGATGAGTATATTAAAATTCATCCTGATCATGAATTTGATAAAAAGTTAAATGAAGTAGCAAAAGAGTTGGGTCAAGAGATATGAAGAAATAGCGAAGAAAAATAATAAATTAGAGAAAGGAGAAATAAAAAATTGAGAAATAAATTAATCATAGAAAAAGACAAACAGCTAATAGATTTATTAAAATTTAAACACAAATCTATCACAGAAGCTATTGAACAATTAAATGATGAAAAGTTACACCTAGAAACTGAATTAATAAAAAATCTAATCTGTCCAATTTGCTATTCAATGTTGTATGAAGAAAAACATGAAGATTATATTCGTTATGATTGTATGAATTGTTGGTATGATACAAATACATACAAGTAAGAATACTATACAATTAAATGGTGTAAGAATTATAATTATTCCTAAAATTTTAATTACAATATCTTTTACAGTCAAAATATATCATCTCTTTACATTTTAAATAAAAAAGTACCTCTTAGTCAGCAATCTTTCTAAGAGGTAAATGCGTGTAGGACGAGAATGAAATTTAGTACGAGATTATCATATCCAAGTTATGAATAATTATACAAAAGAAAGAAGGAAAGTTAAATGAAATGTATAAAAGAGAATTGTAGAATGCCTTATATGTCAGGTAATACTGGATTTTGTCATGAACTTGAAGCATTTATCTTTGGTGAAAATCCAGAATGTCCTTTACCGGATAAAATATTTCAAATGGAAAAACAATTGAGAGAATATAATTGTATTATGGATAAAGTAGTTGTTTTTCATGCAAAGAAGATAGAAGGAGAAATATAAATGAAAGCAGGTAAAAGAGGAATTGAATTAGACCCTAACGATTGGTACGATAATTTATATTGGTTTGAGGATGAACCTGAAGTTTTTGAGTTTATGGAAAAGAATGAAGATAAGATTAGAAAGTATGCAAAAGAATACGGTTTAACAATTAAAGATAGCATTGATATTATGTACAATTTAAGAATTAGTAAATAGAATGAAAAATGTAACTTAACTGAATTTTGAAAGGAATTAAATCATATGCAAACTAAAATTGTAATGAAGGATAATCGAAATAAGAATACAAACAACAAGTTATCAAATTTATGCTGTATAAAAATAAAAAATAGTAATTTATATTATTTGGTTAGTAAACATTTTCAAGAAGAAAATAAGGTCGTTTTAATTTCTTTGAATGGTATCCATGATATTTATACAGGAATGTCAATAGTAGATTTGTACACGGTGAATGCAGTATTAGAGTTAATTAAAGATGGATCGTGGGAAATTGTAGAGTCAAAAATCACTATTTAAAATCAGAATTTTATTCTATTATTGAAAGGAATTATATTATGACATGTAAATTAATGGAGAGACTAATGGAAATTGAAGGAGTAAGAGAATTGCCGTATGAATCTATTGAACAAATAAAAAGAATTATTTGTGGTACTCATAATGGAGTTTGTAGTGAGAAATATTCAGGAATAAAGAAAGGAAGAATAAGATGATAAAACCACTAATTGAATTAATTACATCTCCATCTGGTGACTGGGAAGTATTACAGGTAAACTTAGGTGAAGATTTTGTACGTGAGGGGGCATAGAATTTCTAATGAAGATTGGATTAGATTATTAAAGGAATTTGGGTATCCAGTTACTAAAAAATGTTTGTCAGATGAAGATATGGAATATAGAGATTATAATGTTGAAGGGATGGATTGATAAATGATTAGTATAGAAGAATTTGAGACTAATATGGTTTATAGACATTATAAAGGCAACTATTATTTTGTTATGGATATAGCAGAACACACAGAAACAAATGAATTAATGGTTATATACCATGCTTTATATAGTGACTATGAGTGTTATGTTAGACCATTTGCTATGTTTGTGGAAGAATTAGATGATGAAAAGAAAGTAAAATATAATCAAATACATAGATTTGAACCAGTGACATTAGCATAAATGAGAAGTTTTAAGCTATAATTAGAAAGGAATTTATAAATATGACAAGAACAATAGATTTTGCTAAATGCCCTAAGTGTGGTAAGAAATTTGAAATGGGTTTTAATGATTATTGGATGTCTGGTGCTTTTGGAGAATATTCATTTAATCATACTAATCATATATGTGAAGATTGTGGAACTAAGTTTGATATGACTGTTAAGAAGCAAATCGTGTTTAATACAAAAATAATAAAATAAAAAGGAATGGTGGACATATTGAAAAGAAAAACAATCAACGCAGTAATAACTAAGAAAATTAATGAGTGGTTAGAAAGTATTGACGATCCTACGGTTAAACAAAAGATTAAGAAAGATATTATTGTAACTGGTGGTTGCATTACCTCAATGCTATTAAATGAAGATGTTAATGATTTTGATATCTATTTTAAGACAAAAGAAAGTGTAAAAGTAATCTCTCAATATTATTGCGATAAATTCAATGAAACCAACAACACCAAAACAAATAAACTAGGTAGGCCATATCGCGCATGGGTACTTGATGGAACTGATGTGGAAGCATGGAAAGAAGATAGAAAATTATTATCAGAATTTGCATTTGATTATAAGGATATAAAATATAAAGATGTAAAAGACTGGGTTTATTCTGAAGAAGATGAAAATAGATATACATATTTACAAGTTTCAGGTATGTTACTAAATACTTCTCTTGATAGAATTAAGATTATGATTAATTCAGATGGAATTGCAGAGGATAGTGATTCAGTAGCAGACAATGCAGAATATAATATTGATACATATTTAGATGCTTTGAGTGACGGAGATAATATTTCTGCTGAAGAATTGGAGGAGAAAGAAAATAAGACAAAATATAAACCAATATTCTTATCAACAAACGCAATTACTTTATCTAATAAAATTCAATTAGTTATAAGATTTTATGGTGAACCAGATGTGATTCACGAAAACTATGATTTTGTACACGCTACAAATTATTGGACTTATGCAACTGGAACAGTATTAAATCAAAGAGCATTGGAGTCAATTTTAAATAAAGAATTGTTTTATATTGGTTCAAAATATCCAATTTGCAGTTTAGTTAGAACAAGAAAGTTCATAAAGAGAGGTTGGCAAATTAACGCAGGGCAATATGTAAAAATATCTTTTCAAATTAGTAAATTAGATTTAGAGAATATCTATGTGTTGGAAGATCAGCTTGTAGGAGTAGATAGTATTTATTTCTTAAATTTTATTAATGCGTTAAAAACAAAACATATAAAAAATAATGATTTTGTATTGACTCAAGATTATTTAACTACTGTGATTGATAAAATATTTGGTTAATTAATCCTTCGAGTTTGTGAGTTTATGGGATTTTAAGAAAGGAGAAAATTAATTATGGAAATTCCTGAAATAGTTAAGAAATTAATAGGTAGTATAGAACCAAGAGGAGATAGCCAAATTGATCAAAAGCGTTATGAAAATCTTATAGAACATGTATATCTTATCAGTGATTTAATTGAAAGTCTTATATTTGTTTCAAGATACAAAGACTCTTATGAAACAAGTGTTAAAAAATTAGGAGTAAGAGCTTACAATGAATTATTAGAAATAAGGGATTGTATTAATGGTCAAATAGAGGATTAAAGAAAGAAAGAGGTAATTAAAACAATGAATAAAATGAGCGAAGCAATTAAAGAAAATTTAAAAGAAGATCAAGGATATCAAGCATTTAGTAATCTTATGGATGTAATATTTGAATTAGCAGATGAATTATATGATAAAGTGGATAACGAAGAAGGATTAACTGAAATTGAGTTTAAATTTCTTGATGCATTTGATGAATATATTGAGAATATGACGGACGATGAAGAGAATAGTGAGGAGTAGAATTATTTTTGTAAATCATAAAATAAATATTTGACAATTTGGATTCATTTGGTGTATAATGTTAATAGAGATGCAAATGAAGTCATATTAATTTAAGAAAGAAGGAATTAGAAATGGAAAATATAAAAAGAATTCAAGAACTTATTAAAGAGTTAAATGTGGCCTGTTACGATTATCATGTCAAAGACAATCCAACACTCACAGATAAAAAATATAATGCCTTGTATGATGAATTAACGGCCTTAGAATTGAAAACAAACTACATATTATTCTCATCACCGACACAGAAAGTTCAAGGATCAATTTTAGATTCATTAAAAAAAGTACAACATACTGAACCAATGTTATCTGCTGATAAATCTAAAGATATTAATGATGTTATTAAATTTATGGGTGATCAGGATTGTGTTTTATCTTGGAAATTAGATGGGCTTACTTTAGTTTTGAAATATAATGAAGGGAAATTTCTACAAGCAGTTACCCGTGGTGGTGGAGATGAAGGAGAAGATGTAACACATACTGTAAAAACATTTTTAAATGTTCCACTCACAATTGATTATACTGGATATCTTGAAATTCGCGGTGAAGGACTAGTTTCTTTTAAAGACTTTGAGAGAATTAATGAAGAATTGATAGCGAATGGTGAAGAACCTTATTCAAGTCCAAGAAATCTGGCAGCAGGATCAGTTCGTCAACTCAATCCAAACATTACTAAGAAGAGAAATCTAATGTTTATTGCATTTGGAATTGTAAAATGTGATGAGTGGTTTATGCATAAGATGAATCAATTTGTGTTTTTAGAATCGTTAGGGTTTACAGTTGTTGAACATACACTACTTACTAAAAAAGAAATCCAAGTATCAGTAGATTTCTTTAAATCAAAATTAGAAACATTGCCTTATCTTACAGATGGATTAATTGTTGAATTTGATAATATTGCATATGGTAAAGCACAAGGTTTTACAGGGCACCACACAAAAAATCTCTATGCGATGAAATGGAATGACGATAGTTTTGAGACAATATTTAAACATGTTGAATTAAATACAACAAGAACTGGTATGGCATCTGTGACAGCAATATATGAAGAAGTTGATTTAGATGGAGCAATGAACACAAGAGCCAGTTTACACAACTACGATATCTTTGAAAAGTTAGAATTAGGTGTTGGTGATACCCTGACTATTTATCGTGCTAATGGAGTTATACCTCAAGTCGAAAATAATCTCACACGTTCAGGAACATATAAAATTGATATGAAATGCACTTCATGCGGAAGCGATCTTGTAATTAGAGCACCAAAAGAAGCAAGATTTTTATTCTGTGATAACGAAGATTGCCCTGCGCAATTGGTTAATAAACTTGTTCATTTTTGTTCAAAGATTGGAATGAATATTGATGGGTTTTCAGAGGCAGGAATTGAATTATTTATCAATGAAGGATTTTTAAAAACATTTGCTGATATTTACAAACTGGAGCAATATAAGAATAAGATTATTAAATTAGAAGGATGGGGAGTAAAAAGTTACAATAAATTGATTCAGGCAATAGAAAAATCAAAAACAGTAAAAATGGAGAACTTCCTCTTTTCCCTTGGTATAAAAAATGTAGGGATGGGAGGTGCAAAAAGATTAACACAGCATTTTAATAACGACATTAATGAATTTTTTGAAGCTACTGAAATTAATTATGATTTTAGTAAAATAGTTGATTTTGGTGATATTACTGCACAGTCTGTTCATGATTATTTCAATAAACCTCAACGTAATAATGTGATTAGTGAATTGATGGATTATGTACAATTTAAAAAAGAAGAGAAGAAGGAAGTGTTGAATGTGAATAGCGTATTCTCAGGTAAAAAAGCGTATGGAACTGGCGTGTTTGCTAATTTCAAAAAAGAAGAACTTAAAGTGTTGTTAGAGGGGTTAGGATGCGAGTTTGGTACTGGATATACTAAATCTTTGGATTACCTCATTGTGGGGTCTGTGAAAGGTTCTTCAAAGGTAGATAAGGCAAATGCAGACATTGCAAAAGGTTCAAAAATTCAGGTTGTTTTTGAAGATGAGTTTATGAAAATGATAGGAGAAAGTAAATGATAAGAATAGTAGAAGGCGATATTCTACAAGCACCTGAAAATATTATCTGTCATCAAGTTAATTGTCAAGGGGTAATGGGTTCTGGATTAGCAAAACAGATTAGAGCAAGATACCCAACAGTTTATAATTATTATAAAGATTTATGTAAAAAGAATGATCCTGATAAACAATTAGGGGCGGTATTGTTTATGGAGTTTGGTGATAAGGTTATTGCTAATATATTTGGTCAAGTTAATTATGGAAGAAGTGGAGTATTTACAGATTATGAAGGATTAAGAAAAGGATTTCTATCTGTATTATATGAAGCGACAGAGATATATAAAAATTATACAATCGCAATTCCTTATAAAATTGGATGTGGGTTGGCAGGTGGAGATTGGGAAATAGTTTATCAAATGATTGAAGAAATTTTTAAAGATTATGAAGTTACATTATATAAATTAAACGCATAGTTAAGAATTGAGCATGGGAATGAAAAACCTTGATCCAGTCACAACTAAAACCGAATCCCAAACGGTGTGTTAATAATAAAAATGGGTAATGCTCAATTTATAATATGATATATTTAAGGACTAACTAGGTTTGGTCAACCGAAAACTACAAAAGGCTTTTTGCTTATTGTTTCACTTTTGTAATTGTTAGTCCTTATTAAATAAAATCACTCATAATATCGAATTTTATCCTATATTTAGAAAGGAAGTTTTAAATGAGAAGATATAGAACAACTAGTTCAACAACGTCTAGTGGTGTAGGCATAGGATCAGTTATCGCTGTAATTTTATCTTGGACAACAAATCATTCAATCTTATGGGCCATATTGCATGGGATATTAAGTTGGTTCTATGTAATTTATTGGGCAATAAAACATTAATAATTAACTTATTTAAACAAAGAAAGGAAGTATAAAAAATGAGTGAACAAAAAGAATTAATATGGGTATCCAAAGAAGTAAAAACTATATTTGAGAGTTTAGATTCAGACCATGAAAAACTTAGAATTGTCGATGACCTAATAAAGAACAGAAAGCTAGATATAACTTATGCAATTGAATCATTAGATGATGATTTATTAGTATTCAAAGCATTCTCTCTGAAATACAAAACTGAACTTCAAAAAGTTTATGACGAACAAAGCGATAAACTAGAGAAATTATTTGAAAATTGTGGAGATGTTCAATCCAAAATGTATCTAAAAATTGAGGAAACTAAAACAAAACTAGAACCTATTATCGGAAAAATCAAATCAATTAATGAAACTTTGGATAAGGTTAATACATACAAAATTGAGAGATTAATTGAATTAATTGAAAAATTTAATAGGATGAGCGAAGAAGATAAGAGATTATTTGAAATATTGATTAGGAATACTGATATTAAACAATAAGAAAGAAGGAATAAAAAATGAATCAACATGAACAATTCTTAAAAATACAACAACACTTTGAAGACCTTATCAAAGAGTATGGACGGGCTTCTCATTATGTAACACTTGACCAATATCACAATAACTTTCATACTCATGGGTTATTAGAGAATTATGATCATCCAGACTTACAAATTACCTTGCCCCTTGACATGAATTCGTCACAAGGTATTGCCATAAGAATTATTGCTGATATTAAAGAAGGTAAATTTTTTGAAGTTGGTCAGAAATATTATGGTTATTTAAAGGAAGGTTATCCTATTGAATTTAAAGAATTTGTTGAATGTGATAGACCAGTTTTAAGAGTTCTATTATGTGATCAGAATAAGAAAATGCCTAGTGAAAAAGGTTGTGACAAGTATTATAAGAAACAATTGGATATTTTAGATGATTAAAGAAAGGGAAATTCGATAAATGAATACTAATTGGGTTGATTTTATAATTCTAGATTTAGTGTGGGGCGAGGAAAATGTTTTTACTCAAGAATATTTCGAGGAATACGTAAATGACAAATTTGTTGCAGTAAAATTAAGTGAAGATGGAAGACCTTTATATATTTGGACAGAAAAATATTGCTTTGTTATTACTACATTTAGAAAGATAGCAATAGGGAGTCCTGCTATGATTGGAATACCAAGAAATCCAGAATAGGTAAATACCAATAAATACCAATTTTATTGTTTAGGAAAAGGATTTGAATTATAAAATGGATTTAAGACCAACATTATCACAAGAAGAAAAACAGAAATTATTTGAAAACTTTCTAAATGCATCTTTCGAATTAAAAGCAGAATTAATCTCTAGTTTATTCGATGATCAAATATATTTAACTGAAAAAGAGGAAGAATTTATAAATACTTTAAAAGAATGGCATCAAAGTATTTAAGACATTTAAATTTATATTGAATAGGGAAATTATGGAGGACGTGGGAGTATGCTCAAAGGATTTAAAACTGAACTTAGAATAACTAAAAAACATATTAATAAAATTCATCAATCTATTGGTATATGTCGTTTTCTCTATAATTCTTATTTAGCTAAAAATCATGAGTTGTATAACTTATATAAAGAAGGGAAAATTGACAAAAAACAAGTATTTATAAGTGCCAATGACTTTGATAAATACATTAATAATGAAGTTAAGGTATTGGAAGAATTCAAATGGATAAATGAGTGTGGCTCAAAGGCAAGAAAAAAGGCTATTGTAAACGCTGAAACTGCTTATAAACGATTCTTTAAGGGGCAATCCAAGTTTCCTAGATTTAAGAAAAAGAAAAATCAAGATGTTAAACTATATTTTCCTAAGAACGGGAAAGGTGATTGGACCGTGAAACGTCACAAAATTCAGATACCAACTCTAGGATTTGTTGAGTTAAAGGAAAAAGGATATATTCCCACTAATATTAAGGTGGTTAGTGGTACAGTATCAATGAAAGCAGGAAGATATTATGTTTCTGTATTGTGTGACGTTATAGACCGCAATGATTACTCAGATATAAAGAATGAAGGAATTGGTATTGATTTAGGTATTAAGGATTTAGCTATTGTTAGCAATATCAATGAACCATTTAAAAATATCAATAAAACTGAGGATGTTAGAAAATTAAAGAAAAAACTTAAAAGGTTACAAAGACAAGTTTCCAGAAAATATGAAATGAACAAAGATGGTAAAAAGTTCATTAAAACAAAAAATATTATTAAACTAGAAGCTCAAATCAGAACTATTCATCAAAGATTATCGAATATTCGCTTAAATTACGCTCATCAAATTACAAATACTTTGGTGAAAACAAAACCAGAATATATAGTGATCGAAGACTTGAATGTTAGAGGAATGATGAAGAACAAACATTTATCAAGAGCAATTGCAGAACAAAGTTTTTATGAATTTAGAAGGCAATTAACTTATAAGTGCTCATGGAATAATGTAGAATTAAGAGTGGTTGATAGATGGTTTCCTTCAAGTAAAACATGTTCTGAATGCGGAGCTATTGATAAAGATTTAAAATTATCAGACAGAGAATATATTTGCAAAGAGTGTGGGGTTATTTTAGACCGTGATAAAAATGCAAGTATTAATCTAAAGAACGCAAAAATATTTAATGTTACTTAAAATATTCTCAAATACCGATGGCTAGTCGGAAATTTACGGCTGTGGAGTGTTACATCAAATGTGAGTAGTGATAGTAATATTGCAAAAACAGACACAATGAATCAGCAATTATCTAGATATGGATATGATATACACATTTGTCTATGTTTTTAGTAGCAACGTTGCTTGAAAGTGATATGTATGCTGATGGATATGGTTCAACTGATGAGGACACTGAATTATTACAAAAAGCGTTAAAGAAAATATATGGAGTTATAGAAGGAGATCCCAGAGATATCTTAGAAAAAGCTGAAGAGCAAATGAAAGGCGATATTAAAAATTTGGTTATAGAGTTTAGAGGTAAGATGGAAGAATATTTAGGAATGGAGGATGTTTAATAAATGAAAGTAAAATTGTTCACACATACAGATTTAGACGGAGCAGGATGTGCTATTATAACAAAAATGGCCTACAAGGACGTAGATATTGAATTCTGCGATTATGATAATGTTAACGAAAGAGTAGAGAATTTTTATATTGGTTCATCCAAAAATAACTATGACAAAGTATTTATTACAGATATATCTGTTAATGAAGAAGTTGCAAATATAATTGAATATTATAAGGATACGAATTATTATCCAGAAATCAAACTATTTGATCATCATAAAACGGCAGAGTGGTTAAATAAATATGAATGGGCCAGTGTTAGTGAATGGTTGGAAGATGATGTTAAAAATAGTGGAACTTCGATGCTAAATAACTATTTAAAAAATCATCCTTATGGTATAGCAATTTACAACTTTTCAGAAAAAGTTAGACAATATGATACGTGGGAATGGAAAACAAAATTCAACGACATTGAACCAAAATTAATCAATGATTTATTCCAAATACAAGGAAGAGATTTATTCATTCATAATGTAATTTATCAATTTAATAGGAATGAGGAATTCACATTGTCTGAAGGAGACAATCTTTTACTGAAGAGTAATCAAGAAAAGATTGATAAATACATAAATGAGAGAGATAAGATTTTAGTTACTAAGATGTTGAATAAACATAAGGTTGGAGTAGTTTTCGCCGAACAATATCAATCAGAATTAGGAAATACATTATCTGAAAGGCATCCTGAGTTAGATTATGTAATAATTATTAATCCTTCCAAAGCAATCAGTTATAGAACAATCAAAGATGGTGTAGATTTAAGTGTTGTTGCAAAGTCATATGGTGGTGGAGGTCATCCTTATGCAAGTGGAAGTCCAATTGGAGATTACACAAGAAACGAAATTGTTAGTTTAATGTTCGGTTAAAAGGATTAATTTAATGGAGAGGAGGTTAATTATTTGAATGAAGAACTTCTAGCAATTATTTTTTCAACGTGGATTTTTACATCCTTCTTTTGTTGGCTTTTTAATCTTAAATGGATATTTGAACCA
>Ga0209000_1001287_pt1 | contig 16585 bp, 14 predicted proteins | sample RifGroD2_FD_183998 | JGI IMG/M metagenome (GOLD analysis project Ga0209000, IMG submission 183998) | Groundwater microbial communities from Rifle, Colorado, USA - Groundwater D2 (SPAdes) (version 2) | ecosystem: Environmental > Aquatic > Deep subsurface > Groundwater | place: Rifle, Colorado...
TTTTGCCTTGCCAATGGGCACTTTGTAATAATCCTCTGGCACATCTTCTTCTAAGAGGTGCAGAAAACGATGCTCTATATAAATAACAGGTTCATCGTCTTCAATGGCGCTAATCAACAACCCCTTGGCGTCATAAGCGTTCGCTGGCATCACAACTTTCAACCCGGCCACTCCAGCAAACATAGAATGAAGAGCTTGGGCATGTTGAGCGCCTTGTCCTTTCCCCCGGCCGATAATCGTTCTTATGACCATTGGAGTCTTAAAAGCATTCCCGGTCATAAATTTCCACTTGGCCGCATGGTTTACAATCTGATCCATCGCTGGCATTAAAAAATCAATGCGGGCGTGAACCATTATCGGCCTCATACCAGCCAAAGATGTTCCAAGTCCAAAACCTGTGATTCCATTTTCACACAGCGGCATATCAAAAACTCTGTGTGGAAATCTTTTGCCAGGCTCAATGGTGGTGCCGAAAATTCCTCTTTCTCCATCCGCCTCCAGACCGCAGATAAAAACATTTTCATCTTTATCCATAGCTTGAGTTTGAGCTTCCCCTATCGCCGCTGCGTAACTTATTTTTCTTCCCATATTTCAACCTCCTATTCCACTTAAAGATTCTTCAATTTCCAGGTTTATTTTTTGCGACATTTTCTCAATTTCCAAAGGGAAAACTCTGAGATTGATTATCGGGCATCTTTTTTGCCAACGAACTAATTCTTCTTTTCTCTTAAGCGTCTCGTTGTAATGTTGGACATGCACGCACCAACGAAAAGTTCTGGCTTCAAGCAAAGAAGGCCCATTTCCGCTTCGAGCTTCACTAATTGCCTCTTTTGCGCACTTATTAACATCTAAAACATTATTGCCGTCAACTAAATACCCTTTCATTCCATATCCTTCCGCTCTCTTGTAAATATCAGCGCCCAAGGGCTGTCTGGCTTCAATCGGAGAATTGACTGCGTAAAAATTGTTTTCGCAAACAAAAATTACCGGCAATTTTTTTAGGCTGGCGAAATTCATAGATTCGTGAAAAATACCCTCTTCAACGGCTCCGTCTCCAAAAAACACCACCGTGACTCTTTTTTTATTTTTCATTTGGGATGCCCATGCAGTTCCCACCGCCATAGGCAAACACCCTCCAACCAAAGCCGAAGTTCCCATGAAGTTTACATTCGGATCAACTATGTGCATTGAGCCGCCACGCCCCATGCAACAGCCTTCTTCGCTTCCAAGAATTTCCGCCATCATCTTTTTTAAACTGCCTCCCTTTGCTAAATAATGGCCATGCCCTCTGTAAGTGCTAAACACATAATCTTTTTGTAAAAGGTTATGACCAACGCCAACAGCGACCGCCTCTTGCCCGATATAGAGATGAGTCGGACATTTTATCCTTCCAGTTTCATTCAATTCGTCTATTTTTTCTTCTATCTTTCTTATCCGAAGCATTCCGTAAGCCAAATCATTGAGAATTTTGTCCATTTTCCTTTTTCTCCTTCCTTTTTTAAAGAACTTGAATTAAATTTTCCATCCTAATTCCTACCATATATTTATATTTTTGTAAAATGAAAATATGTGTTATTATTATTTTATATTAATTAATCCAGAAAAATGATACCCGAAAATCTAAGGAAAAAAATAAAAAAACACAAGGAACTGTCAGATGAGATTAAAAAACACAAGGCGAAAAACAAGAAAATTGTCCATTGCCACGGGGTTTTTGACTTGATTCATCCCGGCCACATCCATCAATTTAATCAAGCAAAACAAATGGGAGATATTTTGGTTGTTTCTTTGATTGACGACCATTTTGTTAAAAAAGGTCCGGGTCGTCCATTTTTCCCCCAAGAAATAAGATTGGATTGGATTGCGTCGTTGGAACTTGTAAATTATGTGACCCTTTGTGACAGCGAGGGTCCATGGAAAGTGATGGAGGCTATAAAACCGCATTTTTTTATAAAAGGGAAAGACACGGAACATCTTCTTAAAGATCCCGCCAGCGGTCTTTCCAAAGACAAAATTTTAATAGAATCACTCGGCGGGAAATTGCATTTTACCGACTCCTTGCCATTTCACTCCACGGAAATTCTTAAAAAATTTTTCAATACTCATCCGAAAGAAGTAAAAAACATAATTAGAAACAAACCATCAACTAAAAAGAAAAAATAGCCTTTGTTTGTTGGAAAACAAAGGCTATTTGCTTGTATTAATGAAGGTATTTACTTTAAAAGTATCAAGGAAAAATCCAAAATACAGTTGCAGAAAAACAGATGGGCGCTTTCCACCGTCCTATAAGAATTTGACGATACGTAAAAATTAGCATTGCCTGCTTTTCTTAAGGGATTATCCGGTTTGAATCCGGACATAGTGATTATTTTGCATCCCTTTTTTGCCGCTACTTTTGTCGCATTAAGAATATTCTTGGACTGACCTGAACTGGATATTGCTATTAGCAAATCAGTTTTTTCCATCAAAACATTAAGCGGTTGGGAAAAAACTTGCTCATATCCATAATCATTCGCCATGCAAGTAATCAAAGAATAATCCATTGGCGACATTGCCTTAAAACCATTTCTAACAAAGTCTGCGGACTGATGTCCAGCTATTGAAGAGCTCCCGCCATTTCCAATAAACCACAGAGTTCCTTTTCTTTCGCTGAGTTCTTTTATCATGTTGACGCATTTTTCAACTCCCTTGCTGAATTCTACTAAGTTTCCGTTATTATCCGTAACTTCCGCATTTCTCAACGAATCAATAAACCTTTCAATATACTCTGTCGATTGGATTCCGATTCCTGCCGGGTTTATTTGCCCGTTAATTATTCTCATTGTAAAACCTCCTTAAAAAAGTCTTTATCTCCTTCACGCTCACCGCTCTTTCATTGCAAACAATTTTACTGGCCAAAGAACCAACAATGCTTCCTATAAAACCAAGAGCGTCTGGGGGCATTCCAACAAGGGCGCAAGGAGAAGTAAAGGAAAGATAACTATCCCCCGTTCCAACAGTGTCTTTTGAGTCGGTCAAAATAGCTGGAATTTTGCAGACCTTGTTTTCTCTTAAGGAATAAGCAAGAGATCCTTTTTTACCCAAGGTAATGTTTACCCTGTCAGCTTTCATCATTTGGGCTATTTTAAATATAACCTCTTCAATATCAGCAAAACGATCCCTGACCGCAAGAAGAGCCTCCAACTCATCCAAACACACATAATCCGCTCTGGAAAATTTACTTATTACATTGAAACCGTAATTTGTGCTGTTGGTTTGAACATTCAAAGCCAAAAACTTTGCCTTATTGCAGATAACATCAATGATTTTTTCAGTAAAAAAACCATGTCCATAATCCACAACAACCACAAGGTCAAATTTTTCAAGCTCGTTGCTTAAGAAATCAAACACTTCTTTCTCTAATTCTTCGGGAAACATGCTGTGTTCAAACTTATAAACCCCAAAGAATTTCGTGTGGCAGTTATTAACATCTACAAACCTTGTATTTACGGTTGTTTGCGCTCCTTTTCTGGAGAAAAGTTTTGATTCTATTTTAAAATTGATATTGTTTAACACGAAATCAATTTTTGAATCAATCTCCCCCAAACAAGAAACCAACTTGGTTTTTTTGCAAAACTCGGCAATGTGATTGGCGCACGCCAAAACCCCTCCGGAAAATTGTTCTTCTTTTTGAAAGTGAGTGGCGATAAGATTTCCTTTCGGTGATTTGCTCATAGGACTTACATATTGATAACAATCAATTATTGTTTCTCCTATGACCATGATTTTTTTACCCGCTAATAAAGAAAAAATATTTTCAAAAAAACTGTAATTATATTTTTTCTTTATTGCCTGGGAAAATTCATCCCATTTCATTTTTCCATCCTCCTTATATGAAGTTAACCCTGCCAAGCATTCCGCCCGCTTGAATTTTTTCACCCTTTTTTATCTTAAAAAGGGTACTGTTGCTTCTGTTCATCCGGCAAATCCTTCGGCAATTCTTTTTTACATCATAGTTTTCCATGAAACTCAAATGAGTTTTTCTTTTTTCTCCCATCCAAATTTCCTTAAAACTCTGTTCTTTTATGTTCCCAAGCAGAAATCTTTCGTCTCCCAGAAAAGCGCTGCAGCTGTATAGGTCTCCATCAGCGGTTATGTACCCCCAGGCTGTTGGCGTTGAATAACAACGGTCATAGGTTCTTTCGGTTTCTATTTCAGACATAGCTGTCTTTCTGAAGTCAATTTCCATAAAACCTTTTGCGGCTTTTGTCACTTCCTCTTCCAGATAAGCCGCTTCTTTATAGAAACCCTCATGCCCAGAAACAAGATCTTTGTGAGAACTTGAAAGGTGATGCGAATATGGCTTAATGGTTAAATAATCAATCCCTGCATCAACTAGAATTTTGGTTAAAGTAACCGCTTCCGTGTAATTTTCCGGCAACAGAATCATCTGGGCGCCAATTTCACAAGGCAGTTTTTTTTTGTTCCTTAAAGATACCGCGTATCTTAAGTTTTTTAAAACCTTGTCAAAATCATTGAGGCTAGTCCTGTGTATTTTTGCGTAAGTAATCCCGCTCCCGGCATCAATGCTAACCTGGAACCATTTTATTTCTTTTAGCGCCCTGTCAACAAAACGCTTGTTCAGCAAGACCCCGTTGGTAAGCATGGAAATTTCAACACCCGCGCAATTACCTGTCTGCATCGCTTCTGCCAAATCCGGACTCAACAACGGTTCTCCTTCTCCGGCAAATTGAATCGCTTTTACGCCACACTCGGCCATCTCTGTTACAATCCTAATGAGTGCCTCTCGGCTTAGTCTTGTTTTCTTGTATCCCAAGTAATCAAAGGCGCAAAATTTGCACCGGTGATTGCAATATCCCGCCGGTGAAATTTCCATGTAAATAGGAAAAACCGAAAATGAATCTCTTTGCCATTTTTCCAACCATTCCTTATGAAGCAAAATCTTCTTGTCGCTATCCATCGCTCTTTTGTTTGCATTTTTTGTGTCCATCTTAATTAGCCTCCGTTTTTTAAAAGTTTATGTAAGTAAGGAATTGTTTTTCTGAAATCTCCTGCGATGCTATAACTTTTGCCTCCATCTTTAACCGACCGGAAAAGAATCGTCTTCCTTGGGCGATAATAATAAGAAGCTTCATCGGGCTTGCCTTCGCAAATCAAATCTGAATCAACAAGGTCAAAATTTGCGGTTACAAAGCTACAAATTTTTTTGCCTTCATTGAGAAGAGCGTTCCTGGCCATAGAAAGACTTTTCAAAAAAACTTCCGGCCCCATAACGGCCGATCCGAAATTCAAGAAAACTCCTCCTTTTTCAACCATTCTTTCTATACTGTCGGCAAAAATCAAAAAATCTTTCCCGCTCGCTTTCCCCAACGACGCAAAATCGGCAAATTGGCTTTGGTCTGTGATATCAAAACCAATGCCTTTGTGAATTGTAATTGGAATTTTTGATTCATAGGCGGCCGCAAAAATACTAGTTTCTTTAAAACACTTACTTGTCTTCGTCTCTGCGGAATTGGACATTTCTTTTATTGCTTCGCCTAGTGCTTCTCCGTATCCTTTATCGTCTTTGCTGGCTTTTTTTGCCGCATAATTAATCCAGTATCCGGTTGCGTCCCAATTCCCAAAACGACCGTTTTTGATGTATTTCTCCACATCCTCGCAAGTTGCTCCTTGGTAAAAAAACTCAAAATCATGAATCGCTCCCGCACCGCTTGTTGCCACATGGGTTATTATTCCCCGCTTCATAAGATCAATTATGATGAGGGAGTTCCCTCGTCTGATCGGATGAGCTCCCATCATCCACACAACCTCTTTTCCTTCTTTCCTGGCCTTAATTATGTCTTTTGCCAAAAAATAAAGTTTTGGCGCATCAATCTTTTCCGGTTCGGAATCAACAGGAATCATTACATCCAATCCAAGCTTATTATCACGCTGACTTAATGACAAAACTTTAATTCTGTTTCTGTCAAATTCCTTCATTTTTTCCACCTCCATATAAAATTTTAAAAGACCTGTTTTTTATTTTTCTGATTATAAACTCTACGGCAAAAACAAAAAAAGTCAATGGGGTGTGGTAATGTCTAAACACTTCTGACACTTTTGATAGATTAGTGGTTAATGTCTATTAAAATGTCAAAAAACATAAAAGAGGAAAGGTATAGGTGGATCAGTCCGATATTGGACAAGGAGGTATCAATAGTTAATTTGGTCAAAGTTTGTCCATACAGCAAAAGCAGTTTAAAGAGATGGTTGAAAGCTTTTAGGAAAGGCGGAATAGACGCTTTGGAACCTAAATCCACCCAACCTAAGACTTCGCCCCAAGAAACGCTGATTTGGATCAAAGAGAGAGTGATTGAATTAAGGAAAGAGACCAGATTGTGCGCCAAGAAGCTTCATTGGAGATTAGCTAAACAGGGATTGGCTGTTCCCGTAAGCACGATTGGAATTTTTGAAAGATGTCCTGAACAGGTTTGAATACAAAATATCGGCCATAAAGACCGACAATCATTCCACTTTCACGAACTATTATGTCGGTTCGAACAAAAGAAGCGACATCACTGTCAAAACAATTCACGCTTTAGACAGGTTCTGCGCCGAAAACGGCATTGTTCATTACCTCATCGACAGAGGCAAACCGGCTCAAAACGGAACGGTGGAAAGAAGCCATCGGGAAGATCAGAGATTTTCAAATCTCTTGGTGATTTAAAAAACAAAATACAAATTTGGAACGATGAATACAATAATTTGGAACATTGCGGTTTAAATGGAAAAACACCGATTGAATTTCTGGCAGATTATCAGTTAATTAGACCGCCAAATGTCTGTGCCTAAAACAGTTGTAAAAAAACGGATTAACGCAATATTGCGGCTTATTTTCTTTTTTCTACCTTTCTGGCTTGCAATGCTATCTTGAGCGCTCTAATAATTCCGATTTGATGATAAGTGGCATAACTTATTAAAATAGAAAACTTGTGGAAAAAATCAAAAAGAAAATTATTCGGAATATACACTAACAATTTTAGTAGGTAGATAAAGCCGGGCACCTTTACGCCAAAATAAAAAAATCTCTGCAAGACTTTGATTTTGTTTCCATCTTTCAATTTGCTGGCCAGAGGACTTTCCAGCATGCCCAAAGGATCTATGTCATCAAACGAAAAATTTTTGTCCAGAAATCCTTTTTCAATAGAATATTTATATATATCCGTGTCCGGGTATGGCTGCAAAGCATATGCCCAAGGGAAATCAACCTTCATTTTTTTATTCAATATTACTGTGCTGAAAGCTTTTTCTATTGTTTCTTCAGGCAAGAAAACCATATTTGATGTTCTTATTTTGATACCATACTTTCTCATTATTTTTGCGGCATTAAGGCAAACCTCATCAGTAATGCTTTTATGAAGAATATACTTTCTAAGTTCTGGATCCCCGCTCTCAACTCCCATGGAAAGACAGAAACAATTCGCATCTTTTAATTTCTTGATTCTCTCTTCGTTTATAAAATCGGCCCTTATGCTCGCAAAAAACGGCAGACCATTAATCCCCTTGTACTTTTCACAAAATTCGTCAAACCATTTCGGGTCTATGCCAAAGTTATCATCATTGAATATGATTGATTTTACGCTTGGATATTTTTTAAGAAGTATTTTAATTTCAGAAATAATATTATCCACGCTTCTAATCCGAACCATTTTTTGTCCTTTATACAAGTCTCTCTTTATGGCGTTGTAGCAAAAAGTGCAGTTATAGGGGCAACCTCTTGAAACGCAGATCGGCAACTCCGTTTCTTTTTTAAAAAAATTGTATTTGTCATAAATTGTCCTGTCGGCAAAAGGCAAGGAGTCCATATCTTCAACCAATCTAGCTATGGTATTTCGATGTATTGTGCCGTCTTCTTTAATCCACAACCCTGAAATGTCTTTTATTGATTTTTTGTATTTTATTCTCTCCGCTAATTCCAAAATTGACCGTTCCCCATCTCCTCTGCAAATAATATCTATGCCGTTTTCTTGTATCATTTCCGGGAAATAGGTCGGATGAGGCCCGCCGACAACCACAATTGCGTTGGGCACAAATTTTTTTATTTCCAATATTCTTTTTTGCGCCCACTTATGCTCCCCCGTAATACAAGTAAATCCTACGATGTCCGGTTTTGAATCAATAATTTTTTGAATAATATTTTTATCCAAATCTTCTATGAAAACATCGGCATTGTGCCCCTTTTCTTTCAAAACAGCGGAGAGATACATTATTCCGAAATGCGGACCCAAAAAATTTTGAACAAATGAAATTTTCATGTTTAGTAATTAGTGATGTTTATTTTAAGATTATTTGATATAATTTGATATAATTTAAAACTTTGTAATAATAACATTTCTAGAATAGGATTAAAAGTTTAAACTTTTTAGTTATATGATCGAAAAATTTGGTATTGCAAAAACAAGAAAAGAAAAAATTATTATGTTGTGTCTTTTATTGGGCATTATTTCGGTGTCTTTTTCTTTTTTGTTGGCAAAGGCAAAAAAAATAAACAGTTGGGATAATTGGTCTTTCGGGTCGGCTCAGACCATGCTAACAGCGCGCCATTGGGGGGAACAAGGCTTTATAAAAAATAAGTTGCTGTTTATTCCTTCCGGATATCACTCAAAGATAGAATTTTTAGATCAACCGGAGTTTAGATTCTTGGCCAACGGCACAAAAACAGGAGAGCTTATAGGCACAAGGCTTTATTACACACATTATCCTTCAGGCTATTTGGTACCTTTCGGTTTTCTTGCAAAAATGGGCATACATGACAGATTTTTTTATCGTTTTTTAGCCATTTTCTTATCCACCGCCTCTATCTTTTTTCTTTTTGGTTTTATTTATTTTGTTTTTAATAAAAACTTTTGGATAGCATTTATATCTGCAATCTTTTACTCCGCATCCGCCACTTATTTAGGATATGCCGATTCTTTGGCAAATATGCCAATTGATGATTTTTTAAAATACGCGATTTTATTCTTAAGTTTATATTCTTATAAATCGCCCTCTCCCAACATCAAAAATAAATTTGAATATCTAATCTGGTCTTTGTTTTTTATTCTTGCCCTTAGTTCGTATGATTCAACTTTCTTTGTTTTTTTCTGGCTGATCACCCTTGATTTTATAAACGCAAAAAAAATCAGCCTTAGATATTTTTTAACATTGGGTTCTGCGCCAGTTTTTGCTTTTCTCTTGCAAATTATTCAAAACACTTGGTACCTTGGAGTTAAAGATATGTTTTTGGATTTTTGGGGGTCGTTCTTGTTCCGTAGCACGCAAGCCCCTGCCGCCATAAGCAATTATCCCTTATTTTTTAAAAACATAGCGGCTTCTCTGTCTACTATCGGCTATTTTTTAGATGCAAGAACCAGGTTCATGCTTCCTGTTATTCTGATACTTATTTTTTTAATTTATAAATTTAAACTGCTTAAACCAACTCAATGGAAGTATGCGGGCGCCCTTGCCGCCAGTGGGATTATATATCCGATACTCATGCCCATAGCGGGAACTTTCGGATATCAAGGCAGACAAATGGCAGCATTTGTTTTGATACTTATTTCCACGGTAACTTATGAAATATTAATAAACTTTAAAAATCTTTGGAAAAAAAGCGCGGTTGGGTGCCTTGTTTTACTGTTAACTATTGGATCTATTTGGACATTTCGCGCGAAAGGAACATATTCATATGTTAAAAATTGGCCCAACAATACCATTGACGGTGATAAAATAAATAATTGGCAAGAAATTAAAAAAAACACCGAACCGGAAATCATCGTTGTGACCACGGAAAAGGCATTGTCCGGCTCGGAAATATTTTTCGCCGAGTTTTACTCGGACAGGCTGATTCTTTCATTTAAAAATTTGAATGATTTATACTCTTACTCGGTAAAAATAAACAAAACCATAAATCAAGAAAATTTTTTGGCAATAATTACTCAAGAAGACCGTGCCACTTTTTTTGATATCATTAAAAATAATGATAAAATAAAGATTATAAAAGAGAATCTGCAAACACACGGTACGACGAAAAATTATCATTTTTATCTTTCTGTTAATTAAAAATGACATTAAAAAATAAGGTAATTTTAATTTTTTCAATAGCATTAACAATAAGACTAATGTTCGGATTGGGCTTATTTTTTAGCGGACAGGAACTTTATTCTCAAGCCGGAGACGCTCCGGATTACATTCAAACCGCCCAAAATTTTCTGGAAAAAAGAATATGGTCGGCCGACTCAGGAAACAATCCCCAGCCAGATAATCTTCGGACGCCTATTTATCCATTGTTTTTATCAATTTTTCTTTTGTTAAAAATTCCTCTGTTTTACGTGGCGGTTTTTCAAGACCTTTTAATGGCTGTTACCGCTGTCTGTATTTATGGTTTGGGCAGGAGAATATTTAGCGAAAAAGTTTCATTTTTTTCCGCCATCATATTCGCCTTGAATCCGTATCTAGCGTCCACTTTTATTTCAAAATCAATAATGACCGAACCAACAGCCATTTTTTTCCTAACCATATCCTTTTTGAATCTGGCTATTTTTATGAAAGAAGGCGACAATAAAAATTTAACTTGGGGAACTATTTTTTTGGCATTGCTTGCTTTAACTAAACCGCAGTTTTTCTTTTTCTTTATTTTCATCGGTCTGGCAATATTGTTTTCCGGACGCAAAGAAAAGCTAAGAATTTCCGCTCTTTCTTTTTCTTTGTTCTTTATCCTTGTTTCTCCGTGGATGATTTATAATTTCCTTTCGTTTAAAACATGGCAATTTTCTTCAGTGTCCAATGTGACCTTATATGTTATCGCTGATTATTTCCAGATATGGAAAAAAAAAAATTACGACAAAAACAATGAAACTTACATTGAAAAAGCCAAGAGAATAACCGGAGCGGAAAACGCGGCTCAGCTTTTCATGCCCGAAAACTCAAAAAATCTTTCGGAAATTGGCAAAAAAATAATTTTTCAAGACCCCGTTTCTTTTTCTTTTTACCACATCACTCATATCCCGAGATTATTTTGGCACGATACAACAGTTGAAACTATAGAGGAAAATTTTGGAATAAAACAAAGCAACATAGAAAAATCAGACATAGATGCGGTAAAAAATTTATTAAACGGAAATTTAAAAAAAGGCCTTCTAGACATCAAAGAAAATCCAGTTTGGATTATTTCTTTATTTTTAAAAATACTTGCGCTAATACTTGGCGCTCTTGCCATACTTAACCCACTAATAAAACATGCCGTTACGAAAAGATTTTTTGCGACATCGATATTGTTTGCTTCTGCTATAATCTTAAATGCAATAATGATTTCGCCGGTTGGACAACATCGGTATCGTTCCTTGATTGAGCCGTTAATTCTTCTTTCTTCGTTGGAAACTTTGTCATTGCTAATCGTCTTTAAAAAACATAATATAAACCGCAGCAATTATCGGCAAATTTTTAATTAAATTAAAATGAAAAAAATATTGATAATAACCCCCAGTTTCCCCTTTCCCACCACCGGAGCGGAACAATCCGACCGCGCTTATGGAATAAGTCATTTGAAAAATTTGGGCTATGAAGTAAGAGTCATAGCCAAGTTAGTCGCTTGGCAATCTAAAGAGCAAGTCAAAGAAACAGAGGATAAAACAGGCATCCTTATTATTACGGTTCCTTATAAATTCAGCAACAAAACCTTGACGCTTAAAGATAAGATTAAAAAAATACTGCTTAAAATATCTAATCCATTCTTGCTGGACGGAGCCGCTTTAGAGTATGCCGAACCAGAAATTAAAAAAACCCTTAAAAAAGAAATGGGAACATGGCAACCGGACATAGTTTGGTTTGACTATACTTATCTTTGGCCGCTTTATGGAATAGTTCGCAAACAAAAAATACCCATAGTAACAAGATCCATAAATTACGAACCCATTCATTTTTTGCAAGAAGACGGCTATACTCCTTTTAACTTACTAAAGTCTGTGCCTAAATTTTTTAGTGAATTTTTATCATCTATAAAGAGCGACCATATATTCGCCATAACGCCAAAAGAAGAAAAAATATATAAGATGATGAATAAACAAGCAAGCGTGTTGCCTTTAAGAGGTCTTCCTTATTGCCTGAAGAAATCTCATCCTATAAATGACAAAAAAACCCTAAATGTGTTTTTTATGGGTTCTACTTATAATGTTTCTCACAACAGAAGAGCGCTAGAATTTATCTTAAAGGAAGTTGCTCCTTTTGTGTGCGAAAATTATCCAAATCAGTTTTTATTTTATATATTAGGGAACAAAGTTCCGGAAAATTGCAACCGATACTTTACCAATAGTGTGATATATAAAGGACCGACCTATGGAGAAGAACTAGAAAAGTTTTTAACAGCTATGGATATAGCCATAACCCCTTCTTTTTTTGGAGCGGGTATGCAACAAAAAATCTTTGAACCACTTGCAAGAGGAATCCCGACAATAACATCAAAACGAGGTATAGCCGATTATCCGTTTAAGGATCGCGTCCATGTTTATTTTGCCAAGAATAAAGCTGATTTTATTAATTGTCTTTTAGAATTGAGGGATAAGGTCAAGAGAGAAAAATTAAGCCGAGAAAGCATTAATCTTGCCTCAGAATTATTTTCTCAACAATCCATTGATAAAGTCGTTCAATCAGTTATTAATAAATATGAAATTAAGTGAAAAAATAAATTGCTCGGTTGGCATATTAACTCTCAATTGCGGCGATACTCTTAGACGGTGTCTTGAATCTCTCAAAGATTTTGGAGAAATTATAATTTGCGACGGCAATAGTACGGATAATACTTTAGAAATTGCCAAAGAGTATAGCGCAAAAATCATCAAGCAATACGATTCGGACGAACCAAACTTGCGCTGCGCGAAAGACAAGGCGAATGTGCGACAGAAAAACATGGACACCGCCAATTATGATTGGTACTTCTTTATGGACGCGGACGATATTCTGTCGCCGGAGACAATTGAGGAAATAAAACAAATTGTAAATAACGATTCGGAATTTTTGGTATACAAAATGCCGACAAAAATAATAATAAATGACAAAATAACAAATTACGCTTCATGGTATCCGGCTTATCAAATTCGCCTTCTTAAAAGAAGCACTGGCGCAAAATTCAAAGGCAAAGTGCATGACCATATAGTTTTTGACAAAATCAAATACAAAACAGGAATAATGAAAAATTATTATTATTTTATATGGCCGGATGAACGAGTTAAAAATTTTTGGAATTACCAAAAAATATACACCCGACGAGAAGTTGATGTTTTTGAAATAAATTCTTGGAAGATTTTTTTATACTGGGGTATTTATCACAGATTAAAAATTATTGCCGGTTTTTTAATGAGAATCCCTTTGTCTTATGTTCAGTATGGATTTAAATATAGGCTGCCGCTTCGATTTGAATTACTGGTTCTGGTTCAGCATTTTTACTTGATTTATTTATTAACTTTAAAAAGAATGGGTATTTATCATGAACAAAACTAAAATAATCTTAATAACCATTTTGGCTACGGCTTTTTTGGTTCGTATTTTTGGCATAAATTACGGCTTGCCTTTATGGGTTGTACCCGATGAACCCGGGTCTGTTTTCGGAGCTTTAAAAATGATAGAATTAAAAAGCTTAATACCTGCCAATCATATTGAGGAATTCTTGCGCGTTTTATATTACCCACCTTTTATTTCGTACATTTACATTATTCCTTTTTCCGCATTACTCGGATTGAAATTTATTTTTGCCGATATACCGATGGCCGACTTCAAAAATTTCGCCATGCTTGATTTATCATGGTTCTTTATCATGGCCAGGTTTTTTAGCGTAATACTTGGAACAGCTACTGTTTGGTTAGTTTATAAAATTTCAAAAAACCTTTTTGAAAAAGAAGCCCCTGCGTTGCTGTCTGCTGGTTTTTTATCAATTGCCTTGCTCCACGTCAGTTTCTCGCACTGGACGCGACATTGGATTTGGGCGACATTTTTATTGACTATAATTATTTACTTCCTTTCAAGACAAGATTTTTCGCCAAAAAAGAAATACCTTCTGGCCTCATTGGTTGCTGGAATAGGAATGGGAATCAATTATCAAGTTGGGCTTTCAATATTTTTTATGTTGTTTTGGTTCTTTTTTTACGACAAGCTTTCTCTTAAAAAAATTTTAAAAGAAAGATGGTCATATGGAGCGATTGTAATTTTTCTAAGCCTTTTTGTTTTGACAATTTATATCTATCCCGCAACAACAGGCGCCAGAGATTTGTTTGCTGACGGAAAAATTTCCTTTTTGGACGGATATGTCTTTTATTTTAAGAATCTTCTAAAGACCGATCCCGCTTTTTTATTCTTTACCCTCTTTGGCTTTATTGTTAGTTTTATCTACCAAAAAAAGTATTTTTGGAGCGCTTTAATCTTCAGCTTGTTTTATATTGCTCTTTTTGACCTTATTTATCTCAATAATGGGCGATATATTTTGATGCTCTATCCTATTTTTGCTATTACTGCAGGTTACGGCGCTTACAAATTATTGAAACTCAATTCTTTTAAAGCCCGCTTCTGCGCCACGATTGCGGTTTCAACTGCGTTTATTTTTATGGGAGCAAACACAATAAAATTTGATTATTTGTTAATTAAAAACGATACACGAAAACAGGTTCTTGATTGGGCAATTAAAAACTTGCCGGAAGAAAGCAGAATTGTTGTCGCCGCACCTCTGACAAGATTTCCTTCAACGCTTGAAGCAATCAAAGAACAAGAATCCATAGATGTTTTTTCTCTAAGAAACATTGACCGCGCGGAAAAAAACATAAACCAAAGCAAGCGCAAAGGTAAAAAATTCCACGCTTTAAATTTGTATACGGTCAAAGAACCGTGGTTTGCCGAAAATTTGGAAAATTATATAAAAAAAGAAAAATACCAGTATTTCATTTATAATCCTTTTTTACTGGAGAAAAAAAACGTTCCTCTTTATTTTTACTCGCAAGGAATCACCCTAAAAACTTTCAAGGGGTTTGACAATGAAAAATTGGACATGGTTGAAGACAACGGGGGAGGAATTAAAAATATCTACAATCTTAAAAACAGCGGACCAACTATCATTATCAAAAAATTATATTAGCCGTTTTTTTGAGCCGATGCCATCAAACATTCTCCGTAATTTTTAAATATCCAAAAATGTGGCATGGGGAAAAGTTTACCTCTAAAGGCAAAAACGTTTTCAGTGGTTATTTTATTTATTTTAAATTTTGAAGCGCCAAGAAGGTTTTCAAGCATTGCTTTTGAGTAAAATATTTTATGGTCCGGGTTGCCCAAAATAACATCTTTTCCCGTTATTATATATTTGAACATTCTTGACAGTGAATAAACATTTGGAACGTCTATTATTAAAACTCCCCCTGGTTTTAACATGTTATAAATCTTGTTTAAAAGATTTTTCGGCGTCCATGAATGTTCCAAAACTTGACCCATATAAACAGAATCAAAAAAAATGTCTGGAAATTCTATTTCTTCCATATTTCCAATCGCTTGGTTCGCAAAAGAAAGTCCCAGTTTTTCCTGATCTAAAACATCTATCCCGAAAATTTCCGATTTGGGAAGTTTTTTAATCAAAATTTTGTGAATTTTTCCTTGCTTGTCCAAATTTCCCACATCCAAAATTTTTCCCGGTTTTATGTTTTTTAACAAAAAATCAAACCTTTTCATTTTTAAAATTCCTTATTATATTTTTGATACTAATAACTGAAAAATTTTTTAAATATATTCTTATTTCCGGTAATCCATTCCACCATGGTATCAAAGCCAGTATCAAAATCGTATTCCGGCTTCCAGCCCATATCCTTAAACGCCTTTCTCGTGTCCGCTATAAAAATAGGCTGATCGCCTGATCTCATTTCCGAATAAGTCAAAGGAATTTCTCTGCCTATGTGCGACATTAATTTATCAAGAAACTGCAACAGCGACAGTTTATTTTCCGGACCGCCTCCTATGTTATAGGCTTTTCCGGAAACTTTGTTTATATTACCTATAGCCAACTCATATAGGCGAGATAGGTCGTCAACAAACAACAAATCTCTCACCTGTTTGCCCGTGCCATAAATATTAATGCCCCTTTCCAGCATGCTGGCAATGGTAAACCAAGCCACCCACCCCTGATCTTCTATCCCAAATTGAAAAGGCCCGTATACGCACGACTGCCTGAAAACAACCGTCTTAAGGCCGTATATTCTGTTGTAATCTATAAAATATTGGTCGGCTATTCCCTTACTGCAACCGTAAGGCGAATGGTAATCTAAGTTTATATTCTCGTGAATGCCATATCTGTGTATTTCTTCATCATTAAATTGATAATGTTTATCAAGTTCTTTTACGGGCAAATATTCGAGGCAACCGTAAACCTTGTTGGTTGAGGAATATAAAACAATAGGCTTATTGCCAGACAGTCTTACCGCCTCAAGTACATTGAAAGACCCTAGAGCGTTAGTCTCAAAATCGTGCCTCGGATTGGCAACTGAGGTGGTTACGGCAACCTGTGCGGCAAGATGAAGCACCACATCAACTTGCGATACGGCCG
>Ga0209000_1001296_pt1 | contig 16515 bp, 13 predicted proteins | sample RifGroD2_FD_183998 | JGI IMG/M metagenome (GOLD analysis project Ga0209000, IMG submission 183998) | Groundwater microbial communities from Rifle, Colorado, USA - Groundwater D2 (SPAdes) (version 2) | ecosystem: Environmental > Aquatic > Deep subsurface > Groundwater | place: Rifle, Colorado...
GGTTTTGTGTATAGAAGGGTCGTCGTGCAGGTCCCCGACTATGGCCGGCCCGCCGGTAAGCTGCGCCGTGGGCGCGTTTACGTACTCGCTGAAAGTGATTACGGCTTTGTACTCGCCGGGGATCAGCGGCTGGTCAGCCAGCACGCCGGGCACCAGGGTGTCCGTAGAGCCTGTCACCACGTTGGCGGCCCATTTTACGTGGTACTTGGAGGTTTCAGTCTCTCCGGACTTGAACAACAGGTCCACTTCCTGCGCGTAGGGGCGGTAGTTGTCCACCGCGACATTGCGTACGGCCTCCACCGGCGCCGGCGGGGTGCCGGCAGGGTAGGGATAGGCAACAACTTTCACTTGGTAAATAGTGTCGGGATAGTCCGCGGTCTTCCAGGAGTTCTCGACGACGTTGGAGTCGAACTGCACATTGGCCGCAAGTTGCTGCCCGACGTTGGTCACGTTGTAATAGTTCTGCCAGTCGGTCTCGCTGGCGTCTTCAGGATCGGAGGTGGGAGGAGCGAGATAAGTGGTCTTAAGCTTCCACTTTGGGTCAAGAATCATTCCCCGCATTGAAAACGGCCTGCTGGAGAACAATGCTGTGTCCTTTAGTTCGTCGATAAGGCTCCAGTCCAACTGATACACACCGGAGCGATTTCCGCTGTTAATATTATTTTTCGCGTGAACAATAATGTCCACATTGCCATAAACTCCAGTGTAATTGATACCATTCACCGGGATTTCGGGGAACATGTCCTCAAGAATCCCCTCGGTAGAAGCCGTGGATTTATCTGGAGCAGGTATTATGTCTGTGTCATTCAACGTCAACGCTTGGGAGACAGGAGAGAAGTGCGGCAATGGATCTTCTGCAACACCCCTTTTGCAGTAATCATCGTCATACGGCGAGATGCCGACATGAAGATGGAAGTATCGAGGCTTGCTTTGTTTTTCCGGGAAATTCTGTATAGTACCAAGTTGAGTAACGCCAGCACTCACCATAGAGCCAGTACTAATTGTTGGGTCGATATGCCCAAATGCCCATATTGTCCCGGAGGAGTCTTCCACACATACGTGCCCATAAAACTCCACCGGGTCAACCTTGATTATTGTCCCAGAAATAGGTGAAACAACCGGTTGTGAAAAATATCCTTCCAGGTCTATTCCGTCATGGTAGCGACTCCCATTATAGTCTCCGTAGGTTTGATTAACCTTGACTCCACCCAGCAGAGGGAAATTAAGCGCGGCACAGTTTCTGACACAAACCACCATACAGCATAAAAGCAGACAAAGAGATTTAATTGCCATAGTTTTCCTCAGAGATGAGTCGCTGATTCGCAATATCAACCACATACAACTTATTCGCTTTGCGTACCGATTTGTATGGCGGAGTTTTATTCGTCCTAACCCAGTATTCCGGCAGCCTAATCAACGCATATCTATCATCAGAAGAGAATGTTATGGATGCTTTGGCACCTCTGGCAATTGGACATTTCCATAAAATATTCCCATCAAGGTCAAGCAACTTGAAATAAGAAGCGTCATTCTCCAGAGTTGTTACTGCAAAATATTTATTGGTGCTTGATATTGAATACCCCTCAATATCACCTGCATCCACCCATTTAATGAAGAGTCCTGTTGATGAAAAGATCTCAAAGCCTCCGGGGCCATCAAATGAAGGCGAGATAGCAAAAATTCTGGTATCCGAAAACACAAAGACCCCCCTAGCGGGAAATTGCGATAGAACAATTTCTTTTACTTTCCCCCCAAACTCATCAAAAGTTATGAACGAGGCATCTTTCCGATTAAATATCCCGAGTCTTTTTTTATCGGAAGACAAAAATGCCACTTCTTCATTTGTTTGATACTTGGATTTCTTTAAAGCTTTTCTTTTTTTGTTGGCAAAATTCACGAAGTCTTTATCGACATGAATATCTGCAAGCTGAAGATTGTCGGCTGTGAAATATTTTTGCTCATAATCCTGAAAACTTTTATAACCCTTAACTTCAATCTCCTTCGTACTAGTGCGCGAGTTGGTAACAGTACCGGAACTGGCTTTCTGTGCCATGACCGGACAACCTCCGGCGCACAGACAAAGTCCAATGGAAAGACAAAGAATATTGTTGTTCATAAATATCTCCTTAAAGCGGCACCATCCCCACAAGGGTATCGTCCGCGCACATAGATGTCTGATTGTTTAGCCCAAACCGATTATGCCCAAATCCTAACAATTGCCAGTTTACCTGTCAAACGCATCGAGCCGTCACCACCTGCACGTACTTGCCGTCGGGCAGATCGTGCGTCTTTTCAAAGACATAGTTCTGCTCGGTGTTATCTGGGATCTCGATCTGATTTTTGGGATCGATGGCGTCTTTATACAGTTTTACCGAAGCTATCCCCGACCCCAGGTCAGAGTACCCGAACCGCACGCGGTTGGTCGTAAAATACACGGGCGAGTCTTCCGTACTGCACACGCCCATGCAGGCGTTGTCCAGTATCCCGGAAGAGTTTTCCCGGGTGATTATGGGCTGTGTGACCTCTATCCGTAAAGTGTGAAATCTATCCGTGCCTGCCGTGCCGGGAAGAAAACCGTTAGCCGCGCGCCTCAATTCATTTGTGATGCTAATGGTGGCGCTGCTGGCCGTAAGCCCTAGCAGCCCGTTGCCCGTTTTGTCCGTCCCGTTGAACAGCAATTGCACCTGGGCGTCCTGCGGATAATCCTGCAATTGCAGGCTGAGATTCCCCTCCAGTCTGGTTTTGTGTATAGAAGGGTCGTCGTGCAGGTCCCCGACTATGGCCGGCCCGCCGGTAAGCTGCGCCGTGGGCGCGTTTACGTACTCGCTGAAAGTGATGACGGCCTTATATTCGCCGGGCTCCAGCGGTTGGTCAGTTAGCACTCCGGGCGCCAGGGTGTCCGTGGAGCCTGTCACCACGCTGGTGGCCCATTTTACGTGGTACTTGGAAGTTTCGGTCTCGCCGGACTTAAGCAGCAGGTCCACTTCCTGCGCGTAGGGGCGGTAGTTGTCCACCGCAACATTGCGCACGGCCTCCACCGGCGCCGGCGGGGTGCCGGCAGGATACGGGTAGGCCTTCACCTTTACCTGATAAATGGTATCCGGGTAGTCCGCGGTCTTCCAGGAGTTCTCTTCGACGTTGGAGTCGAACTGCACATCGGCCGCAAGTTGCTGCCCGACGTTGGTCACGTTGTAGTAATTCTGCCAGTCGTCCTCGCTGCCGTCTTCCAGGTCGCGAGTGGGCGGGGAGAGATAGGTGGTAGTAAGCTTTTGCAACGGGTCAAGAATCATGCCCTTCATTGAAAACGGCCTGCCGGAAAATAGCACTGTGTTATTTATTCCGTCGATAAGACTCCAGTCAAGTTGGTAAACGCCAGAGCGATTTCCGCCGTTGATATTGTTGCGCGCATGAACGATGACGTCCACATTGCCATAAACGCCCGTATAATTCACGCCCTGTACTGGGAACTCTTGGAATTTGTCCTCGAGGACTTGCGTAGATGTAGAAGTGAACAAATCGGGAACAGGGATGATGTTTGTTGTGTTCAAAGTTAACGCTTGGGTTGCTGGTAAAAAGTGAGGCAAGGGGTCTTCGGCACCACCATTGGCACACCATGGACCATAGTATTGTGAAACAGAAACATGCAAATGAGGATATCTGGCGCTAGTTTTCGTCGCTGGAAAGTTTTGCAATTCGCCGATAATTGCGCCTTGCGGAACGATATCGCCATAACTCAAGGTCGAAATGGCAACCACTGGCTTGATATGTCCGAAAGCATATATCTTTTGAGTGAAAGAGTCTTGAATACAGACATAATCGTTGGGATCTAGAGAGCCGGGAGAGCTCGCAAAAACAAAAATGCCATTCTGGATAGCAGAAACAACATACTGTCCGCTAGTGTTCCCAAGCAAATCTATTCCATCATGGTATTCAGAGTTATTATAAGCGCCATAGGCCTGATCAATCTTCTCAAATCCTGCAGGAAGATTATAGGCAAATGCCTTTGAGGGCAAAAGAAGGACAAGAACAAAAAATATGAGTCTAATCTGCATAATTTTCCTCTGATATTAAGTTTCCATCTGAAACTCTAAAAATATAGACCCATTTAGACCCTCGAGACTTGCCATCCCGGACATCCTTCCAATAGGCCGGCAGCTTTAAGCTCACATATATAGCATCACCGGAGAATTTGATTTGAGGACGATCCCCAGACATAATTACTCTTCTCCACATTTCGTTGCCTTCCATATCATAAAGAATGAGAAAGCTTTTTCTGCTGGTCCAATCTGAACTGGAAACAATAAACCAGTTTCCATTTTGAGAGAACATTGACGCGTCGATAATTCCACTATCGGTAATTGTTTTCACAAGCTTACCAGAATAGTTGTAAACATCTATGCCCCCTCGCTTATTTTCAAAACCCCCTTTAAAATCAAACACTTTAGTTCCTGTGAATCCGACAAATCCTTGCGGATACTTTTCGAGTTTAACCTTTTTTAAAAGAATACCCTCAGCATTAAATAGGCTAACCTCTCCCCCCTTCCTGTCAACAACAGCAACGCCATTTTTATCCGGTGACACAAACACTTGTCTGTCATCATTCATCATCGAAAGGCGTCCCTGTCCGATATGAATCCCCATCCTTTCCAATTTCTCCCGAACAGGACCATTGTCTGTGGTAATATGTTTAGTTTTTAAACGCGTCTCTTCATCTGCAACATACACCTTAAAGCTTTTATAATCTTTAACTTCTATCGTTTTTGCTTTTGCGGTTGGCGCGGTGGCAGTGCTTGAGCTTGCTTTCTGCGCCATAGCGGGATAAACGCCGGCGCACAGGCAAAGTCCAATGGAAAGACAAAGAATATTGTTATTCATAAATATCTCCTTAAAGCGGCACCATCCCCACAAGGGTATCGTCCGCGCACATAGATGTCTGATTGTTTTGCCCTAACCGATTATGCCCAAATCCTAACAATTGCCAATTTACCTGTCAAACGCATCGAGCCGTCACCACCTGCACGTACTTGCCGTCGGGCAGATCGTGCGTCTTTTCAAAGACATAGTTCTGCTCCGCGTTAAGAGGGACCTCTATTTGATTGGCGGGATTGACAGAGTCTCTGTAAAGTTTTACCGAAGCTATCCCGGACCCCAGGTCAGAATACCCGAACCGCACGCGGTTGCTTGTAAAATATACCGGCGCGTCTTCGGTGCTGCATACCCCCATGCAGGCGTTGCCCAGTATCCCGGAAGAGTTTTCCCGGGTGATCATGGGCTGTGTGACCTCTATGCGTAAGGTGTGAAAGCTGTCAGTTCCGGCCGTGCTCGGCAGAAAGCCGTTGGCGGCGCGCCGCAGTTCGTTGGCCGTATAAGCGTAGTTGTCCACTGCCACATGCCGCAAGGCCGCCACCGGCCCAGCGGGGCTCACAACAACTCTGGGGCCATTCGTTCGTTTGCTAAGGAGTGCGGCGGGCAGTGGCTATTGCGTTGTTATTGTTTCCATTTCCGCCATTCGTCGCGGTTTGCAACAAATGTTCCACTACCGCTATAATAACATTTCACGCGGGGCCGCGCATAAGGCCCCCGAAGCCGGCGAACCCTTTGAAAAAAAACAAACTGCTGCTGCTCTTCCTCCCCCTGTTCGCCGCCGGCGCTTTCCTGCGCGTACAGACGGCGGGGCTGCCGGTGGTCTTCCAGTACGATCCCTACTTAGAGCTGGCGGCGGAGACCCGCGCCCACTACGCCGGCCTCCTTTCCGCCTGCGGCTCCGCGGCGCGCTGCGCGCGGGAGGCCGGGAAGTTCAGCTACCCGGAGTTCCAGCGCACAGCCGCGGCCGGCCTGAAGTGGACGCCGCCGCTGCACAATCTGGTCGTAGGAGCGCTGATGGCAGCGGCCTCCGACCCCGTCGGCGCGGCGCAGCTCTGGTCGCTCTTCTGCAATTTCCTCTCGCTCGGGCTGCTGTTGCTGCTGCTGCGGCATTACTTCGGCGGGGACCGGGCGCCCGTACTGCTGGGGCTGAACCTGGCCCTTTTCCTGCCGGCGCACATCTACCTCAGCAACTTCGCCTCGCCCGACGTCACCTACGCCGCGCTGTGCGGGGCTTTTCTGCTGGCCGCGGTGAGAACGGAGCTGGGCGGCAGGAGCTGGAGCACGGTAACGCTGCTATCGCTGCTGTGCGCCCTGCTGCTGCTGACGCGGTTCGCCGGCCCGGCCTGTTTCGTCTTCCTCAATGCCGTCATTCTGCTTAACTTCCTTAAAAAGCGTTTTTCCCTGCCTGTGCTCGCCGGTTACCTGGCCATAGCCTGGGTAACGGCGGCGGCGCTGGCCGGCTGGCTGTACCTGCCGCGGCTGCTCTCGCCGGACGGGGTGCTGATGCCCTGGCTGTCCGGCGCGAACGAACACAACTTCTACACCTTCAACTTCTTCAGCCTGCTCGCCGGCCCGGTCAACAACTGGCACGAGTCCGGCTCGGTACTGACCGGGCTGTACGCTTCTTTCTTCTCTTTCGACCGCATCCACGCCGCCGTTCAGCTGCCCGGGCTGCGCAACGCCTTGTTCTGGCTGGCCTTGCCGCTGGCCCCGGTGACCCTGGAGGGCCTCGCCTCGAGCCTGCGGGACAGGCGTTATGACACGCTTAACATTTTCACGCTGATCATGGCGGCTGGAACCGCCTGGACGTATTACCAGGTAGCCCTCCCGCACGGGATGCTGAAGGCTTCCTACCTGATGTTCTGCCTGCCGGCGGGAGCGGTTTATTTTGGGGAGGGGTGCAGGCTGGTCCTGGCGCGGGGCCGGGCGGCCCTGCCAGCCCTTGCTGCCTACGCGGCCGGGCTGGACCTGCTGGTCGTAGTCTATTATTACAGTTTCGATTTCACCAAGTGGTGGTAGCTCAAAGCCATTTCTTTATCCGCTCGTAGGGTTTGGCGAGCGACCAGAAATATTTCCCGCCGGCGAAACGGCTTTTCACCAGGCCTTTGCGGGCCAGGCGCTCGGCCGAGCTCATTACGGCGTTGCCGTCGGAGCAGTCCCGGCACAGCACTATTTTTTTGGCCAGGGCCAGGGCTTCGCCAGTGGACACCTCTTTTTTCTGCCGCAGGATCTCCACCAGGCACCGCTCATTGTCCGAAAAAAATACCCGGCCCGCCGGCGGCGCCGCTTTTTTAGCGCCGGGCTTCAGCACCGGCTCGAAACCTTCCCAGCCGAAGACCTTCAGATAATGCTTGTCCGCGCCGCGGCATTTTTTGGCCAGCGCGCAGCGCCGGCACGGCAGGCCTTTGGCCTTGGAGGCGTCGGCGTTGGCGTCCAGGTCGGTGCGCACCCCGTCCGGGTCGGTCACCACGGTATTAAAAACGTCCAGGCCTATGGCCAGGCTCTCGCGGCCTTTGAGGAAACAGGGCGGCGTGTTGAGGAACAATATCTCCCCGCCCAGCCCGGCGGCCTCCATCATCCGCACCGCCTCCAGGAAATACGGCTGGCAGTCCGGCAGGCTGACGCCATACTCCCCGGCATTGTCGGCCATGGCGCCTATATAGACCGGGTAGATGACGACGAAGTTTGTGATGCCGCGCTCCATGTAAAAGCGGATGATCTCCGGCAGGCGGCGGTAATTGAGTTTATTCACCAGGATATTGGTACCCAGCCGTATTTTAAGTTTGCGCAGGTTGGCCAGGCCGGCCAGGGCTTTTTTCAGCGCCCCCGGCACCCCCACCAGCCGGTCGTGCTCGGCGGCCCGGTCGGTGGTGAAGGAGAACTTGCAAAAAGTGAGGCCGGCCTTCACCAGCGCGCGGCAGAAGGCCGGGTCGGCCAATTTTATGCCGTTGGTCTGCACCCGGATGAAATCGAAACCGACGGACTTGCCGAGGGCGATGACTTTCAGTATATCCGGGCGCACCAGCGGCTCGCCGCCGGTAAGGCCGAGGCGCGTGTAGCCGTCCTTGCGCGCGGAATAGATATTGCGGGCGATAGCCTCGAACGGCGCGTTGCGGGATTTGTCAAAGTCCCCCTGCGAGCAGAACAAACAGCGCGCGTTGCAGTTATAGTTGAGGATGAGCTCGTAACATTTTCCGTTCTCTTTTTTCGCCATATTAAATCCCGTGAATGCGCCTGAAAGCCGGGCTCGCCAGCCCCGCCCTCGCCGCCGCGGCCAGCCAGCGGGCGGCTTCGCGCCGGGCCTCGGCCTGGCCGGCCGGCAAAGTTTTTTTAACAGCGCCGAAGCGAGCCGCGGCCCAGGGCGCCACCGGGCACATGGACTGCGCGGCCTTCAAGCCGGCACGGCGCGCCAGCGCAAAGAATTTATCGCGGCCTGCCCCATCCGCCTCTATCCTGAATTTTTTCAGCTCTTTACCCGGCGCCGAGAGCATTTTATCGCAGGGGTAGAAGCAGCCGTCCGGAGCCAGCGCTATGTTGCGGCAGGGCCCGGGGCGTTCGCCCCGCGCGGCCAGGGCCACGGCCTCGTAGCCGTTGGCCAGCTCCCAGACTCCGGAGCCGCTCTTCAGACGGCGCAGGTATTCCAGCAGCAGGACCTTCGCCGAGGCGCGCAGGGCGCGCAGGGCGGCCTTATCCCAACCGGCGGTAATATCGGGAGACCAGGCCAGGCGGGTATAGCCCTGGTCCAGCAGGTAAAGAATATTCTCCGGCAGCGCCCCGGCGTTGGCAGGGGAGACTACGGCGCTGACCGAAACCCTGCTCCGCAGCGCTGCCGGCAGACCGGCGATAACAGCGGGGCGCCCGGCGCCGGGCCGGCCGTCCAGGCTGACCGTCAGCTTCACGCCCCTCTTCAGCAGCGCGGCGGCCTCGCCTTTTTTAAGCAGGAGGCCGTTGGTAAAAACATGCACGGGCGCGGCGGAGCCGAAATTTTTCTTTATCCCGGAGAGGGCCTGGGCCAGGCGTTCGCGGCAGAGCAGCGGCTCGCCGCCGAGTATGGTGAACTTGGGGTCGGCCGGGCGCGCGGCCGCGAAGGCGGCCAGGGCGGAACGCAGGGCGGCCGCTGAAATGGTCCCCCTGTCCACGCCGCGGGCGTAGCAGTAGGAACAGGCCAGGTTGCAGCGCCCGCTGAGGTAGATGACCAGGTGGTCGGGGGTCTTCATTTTTTCACCGGCTTCAGCTCTCCGTCGCCGAAGCGCTTGAGGTATTCCACCCAGATGCCTTCGCAGGCCCGGTACAGGGCGCAGCCCCGGCAGCGGGCGGTCTTGGCGCGCGCCACCTCGGCGCGGGAACCGATGGCGTCGGTATTCTTGAAATCCGGGGCCCAGTGCTCGGTCAGGAAAAGTTTTTTTTCATTCAGCTCGCTGATCTGGTCCAGGCAGCCCGTGAAATGGCACAGCGGCACGTAGCGCGCCTTCCACTGGTCCATGCCCGCCCGGCGGCCTATGGCCAGCGCGGCGCGCATATAGGGCGCGGCGGCGGAGATGCGCGGCACCAAAGTCTTAAAATCGTTTTTAGCCCCGCCGTAATTCGGGTCCACGAAGATATACTCCACGTTGCGCACGCCGCAGCGGACGTAGAAAGCCGCGAGGCGCGGCAAGGCGGCCATATTCCGTTTCACCACGGTGGTATTTCCGTTTATAGAACGGAAGCCGAGGGCCTTCAGGTTGGCCAGGCCTTTCTTTAGCTGGGCGAAACTGCCGGGCGAGCGGGTGAGGGCGTCGTGGGTGCGCGCGTCGGGGCCGTGCACGGAGAAAATGAGAGAGTCTATGCCGGCGGCTACTATCTTTTTGGCGGCGGCGGGGTCGGCGAAGACGCGGCCGTTGGTGGCGCAGGCCACTTCTTTTATCCCGAGTTTCTTGGCGGCGGCGACCACGGAGCTGAAATCCGGGCGTATAGTGGCTTCGCCGCCTATTATTTCAAGTATATCCGCGCCTTTCTTCGCCGCGCGCAGCACCTCGGCCAGGAGTTCCCCCGTGGTCTTCTGGGGCAGGCCCCGCTTGTCCGCGTCTATGCAGAAGGCGCAGTTGTTGTTGCAGGCGTAGCCCGTGAACAATACGATCTTAAGTTTCTTCTTCAGGCTCATTTAAAGAACCTCGTGATATTGCCGTCCAGCGCCAGCAGCAGCGCGGCGCCGGCGAAGATCCACAGGGCGAAAGGCCGGCCGCGCACGATCTCTATCTTGGGCTCGTGGACGGTGAGCTTGCCCATCCACTCCTTCAACTCGGCCACCTGGTCGGCAGTGAGGCCGTCGCGGAAGCAGTCATCGAAGGCGCCTTCGAAAGCGGCGTTCTCCTTAAGGGTGCGGGCGGCCTTGGAGGAGAGGACCATGCCGGGCTCCAGCTCGCGGGCGGTGAGGTTCTGTATGTCCTTCTTCTCCATCAGGAACTCCAGCATAAAGCGCCCGAAGAACAGCAGCAGGCTGAAGCGGAAGACGTTCTTAAGCGAGGCCAGGGCCATGACCAGGAGGTGGTCCGGGAACAGGAAGTACCCGCCTATGAGGTAGGCGGCGTAGGAGCCCATGCTGATATAGAGCCAGCGGCGGCTGGCGAACACGCCGCCGATCTTGTCCCACAGGATGAACATGAAAAAGAAAAGCACGTCGGTGCGGCCGATGAAGCGGGCGAGGAAGCCGCGCGCCTCCATATTGAGGATCTGCTGCAGCAGGAACAGGAAGCCCATGTTAACCAGGCTGGCGGCGGCGAGCAGCTTGTTCTTGCCTTCCGTCAGCATGCCCAGCCTTTTCTTCACATCCCCCCACAGCTCGCCGAAGAAATAGGACGGGGAGGCGCTCTGGAAGCCGGAGGCCACGTAGCTGCCCACGGCCCACAGCGCGGCCGCGACGAAAATATTTATCAGCAGGCTCAGGAACAGGTAATGCGGGAAGTTCCGCAGCTCCGGGTTGGCCAGCGGCAGCGAGGCCGAGACCAGGATGAAGAACTTGGCGTCGCCGGCCGGCCAGAACTCCGCGTACCAGAGGATGATCCCGGCCAGCGCCGACCAGAACACGTGCGCGGCGAGCAGCAGGTAAAAATTCCAGTTCAGGTAGACTGGTTCCTTGCCGGCGTAGCCCAGCAGAGTGTAGAGGAAGAAGACGGCGAGGAACCCGGCGAAGATGGCCAGGCCGCCCTTTATGTGGGCGTTGGGGATCTTGCGGGTCGCCATATCGCGCCCCACCACCGAGACGCACCAGCCGGTGAAGACGGCGAGGAAAGTAAGGGAAACAATTCTCATTTATAGCGTGGACTTCTCTCTGATGCAGTGTTCCGAGAAATATTGTGCAATAACAGTAGACTTTATTGATATACGCTGGGATTAAAACTTCTTCTTCAGCGTGATCCTTTGCACTGTCCCGTCTAGTATAATTGAAACATATTCTGAAACGTAATTCTGTTGACACTTCAGCCTCCTAATAATATCAAACAGGAGGCAGTTATGGGTGTCAAAAACAAGGTGTATTCTATATCAGAAAAGCTTCAGGTGGTTGAAAGCAGGCTAAAAGGGCTTACGCTAAAGGAAGTTTCCGATCTTTACAATGTAAGCACAGCCGCAGTAATCCGGTGGAGCCAAAGATATGAGGCCAGAGGTTTAGCCGGGCTGGAGCCGCTTCCAAACCTTGGGGGAAAGCCAAATCCCGGTAGCAAGGTGGCCGCCGCCGACCAGGCGATCAGTGAAGTGCTTAAGGCCAACCCGGAAGCCGGGGTGGGTAAAGTGCAGGGAGCGCTTTACCGCCACGGCTTTCTTAATTTAGCGCGGGAGACCGTCAGAAAGCTGTTGCGGGGCCGCGGTCACGAGGCCCAAACACAGCGTTTTCGCCGGCGGAATCGTCCGGCACGGGTAAGGACCTTTGAACGGGCCAATCCGAACGATCTTTGGCAAACCGATATCATGACCTTCATGCTGAAGGGGCAGTATCGGGTTTACATAATAGGGTTTCTGGACGACAACAGCCGGTTTATAACAGGCTGGGGCCTCTATCGGTTCCAGACGAACGCGAACGTGCAGGAAGTGTTCCGTGCGGCCATAGAGAAGCACGGCCTGCCGAAGGAAGTGTTGTCGGACAACGGCCGGCAGTACCACAGCTGGCGCGGGCGAAGCAAGTTCACCGAGATGCTTACGAAATTAGGGATACGGCACATCAGAAGCCGCCCATATCACCCGCAAACGCAGGGAAAGATAGAGTCCTTCTGGAGGAATCTGCTGCAGGAATGCCTGCAGAAGACCCCGGTGTCAACGTTTGAGGAGGCCAAGGACAAGATCGGGGAATACGTCGAGTATTACAACTTCAAGCGGCCACACCAGGGGATAGGCAACCTGGTGCCGTCGGACAGGTTCTATAAAGTGGGCGACCAAGTGAAGCAGATAATCGCGGCCAACAGCGAGAAAGTGGCCGGCGAGCCTGTGCCGGAGCCAGGTTACAGCGCGCCGGCTTATCTGGTGGGCAATATCGGGGGCCGGGAGCTGCGCGTAGTAGCCAAGGACGCGGAGGTGATGCTTGGGGAAAAGGTAGAATCAGGTTTTGGAGGCGAGAATGCTGCAAGCAAAACTGGCGAGCCCTGTGGAGAGGTTGGAACTGGTGTTGCTGGGAATGGCGCGGGAGACGACGGCCCGGGAGCTGTGCCGGCAGGCGGGAGTATCGAGGGAGCTGTTTTACCGGTGGATGAAGCAGGCAAGGGAGGCGGCGCTGATGGCATTGGAAAAGGGCAAACCGGGGCCGAAACCGGAGCGGGAGCCGGAGGCGGAAGCGAAGCGCCTGGCGGAGACGGTGGAGCGGCTACGCCGGGAGAAAGCGCAGCTGGTGCGCCAGCGCAGCCGGCTGAAGCTGGTGTTGAAGCAGGCCAAGCAGGTGTTCCGGCGCAACGGCTGGGATGACACTAAAAAAAACGGCGAGCGCTGAGCGGGACGCGCGATTTGTACCGTGCGGAGTGGACTTTGGCAAAAGGGAACGGGTTAAGGGCGAAGGAATTCGCCGAATTGTGGGGAGTCAGCCGAAGCACGCATTGGCGCTGGACGAATGGCCCCGCCGAAAGGCAGGCAAGCCGGAAAAAGCGGATCCCCGCCGATACCAGGCGCAAGGTAATCGAGTTGGACAAGCGCTATCGGTCCAGTTGGGATGCCAGGAGCATAGCGAGCGTGGTGAAGATAAGTCACAGCAGCGTGGCGAAGATCCTGGCGGAGGAAAGGGGCCCGCGGCCGAGGAAGAAAGATCCGCCGCACACAAGCAGAACGAAGTTCCTGGCGCGTGACGCGATGTGGTCTTTCGACTTCGTGGAGGTTCCCGGCGGGCGGAAGGTGCTGAAGACCCTCGACGAGATGTCGCGCTACCGGCCCGGCTGGGAGATCTGCGAGGAGACAGCGGAAGCGGTGGTGGGGCATGCGGAAGGCCTGGTAGCCTGCATGGGCAGGGCGCCGCTGGTTTGGAAGTATGATCATGGTCCGGCGTTCACCGGCGAGAAGTTCCAGGAGTTTCTGCGGCGGCATGGGATAATTGGCTACCCTACGCAAAGGCGGGCGCCGTGGACCAATGGCCGCACGGAGCGGGACAACCGGGAGCTGAATAACTGGCTGATCCCGGTCGGAGATGAAGTGACGGAAGCCGAGCTGGAGAAAGAGGTGCGAGAAGGGCTGCTTATGCTAAACCACATCAAACCGAGAGCCGTATTGGGCTACAGAACCTCGGCCGACGTATATTTCCACAGTAAGGGTGTGGAAGACCTGGATAGGCAGGAAGTGGCGAGGCAGCTGGAAGGGATAAAAAGCGGCCTGGCGCCGCTGAAAGGAGAAAAGCTGCACCGAAAGGCTGTACGAGAGCTGCTGAAAAAGTTAGGGTTGTATGAAGAGTGGGATGTAAACAGGAAGGCCGAAAGTGTCAACAGAATTAGCCTGGAAAAAGTTTCAGTCTAGACTAGACAGAACAGTATTCGCCGGGGACCAGCCAGCTTTTAAGTGGTTCGCTAGAGACCAGCAGATTGTTCTCCAGCAGCCAGGCGTGCCGGCGTATGACCGGCTCTCCGGGCAGGTCTGCCGCCAGCACCCGCACATCTTCCAGGTAAGGACGAAAATTGTCTATGCCCACGGCAGCGGTGCTATAGAACACATCCTCGCTGTCCCTGCCTGCGCGCTCGGCCATGGCTACCAGCGCGTATTCGCCGTCGGGGAATTTAGATCTGTCGCTTATGGGCGCGTCCCCGGAGTCCGAAGCGTTCTGCCTGGTATTGAACCCGATAAAATAGAAATCGTCATTACCCGCAGTATCGGTCAGCGGGTCTATGCCGGTGCGGTAAATGGAGCCGCGCGAGCGGGGAGTGCTGGTCGTAATCTGGTATGGCTGGGGTGAACTCAACGGCAAATCCGGCGGCAGACCGCCGTAAATAATCTGCGAAGCAAGATTGTCGTCGCTATACGTTAAAGAACTGACGGACTTGTCGAAGAGATACAGTTTTACTCGGTCTAGGTCCAGACTGCCAGCGGAATTCACATTCACCTTGACGCGCTCCCCCACCTGGTCGGCCTCGGCGGCGCCGGGGACACGGTATAGAAGATTGTTTAAGGAAGGACTCAATATCTGTACACTATAAGCCACCGTAGAATGCCGCACATAATGGAGCGGGTTGATGTCGTATTTTAACGCGCCCATCGGGTAGTTGGAAGAGGCGGCTAAATGTAAATGCGAACCGTCTCCGTTTCCTGAAAGAACCACCCCAGAGTTCCCAGTGGGGGCTATAGGGCTGCTTTGTACTATTGTGTTTTCCGTTAGTGCCCAAGTGGAGCCGGAGAGGATATAGGGAGCGGTGGAGATCCCAGTTTGCACCAGCCAGCCTCCTCGCGGGGACAAGATTTTTGCCGCACGATTGTTTAGCCTATCAGACCAGAGGATTACTACATTGTGAGTTTCATATTGTGTTAAATTGGATGGATTATAAAGCCTTGTCCGCCTCAACTCATATCCTCCGTCGTCGGAAACACTGGGGTTGTTTTGAATGTCTTCCGGACTTCTGTTTTCAAATATATGCATGTAATACCAGTACCGGTTAGGGGCTCCTTGAATGTCGATGTGCCAGATCCAATAGCTGCTGCCATCTACCGTAAACGGAACAAAAGAGCTTATATCTTTAATCGTTCCACCCTCCACGGAATATATGGCATCCCACATGTCTCCGTCGTAATCAATCCCCCAGTGCCATTTATAGCCAGGATAGTTTCTTGGGCCATAATCGGAAAGCACAGGAGCAGGGGAAGGCGCAGGAAGATCCTGGGCGGAGAGGCCAAGGGGGATGAAAAGAAGCAAAGGCAACAAAAATCTCATTTTCCTTCACCCTTATTTTGAAACAATCTCACAAGACTATCAGAAAGACTAGAAAAACCCACATAAACGCGACTATAACTATTTGGGTTATTATTGTTTTCCAGCCACAGCAGTATTTTTCCTGGCAGTAGCGGGCCACCACTTGATAACAAAAATCCTCCTTGCCACCCCTCCCCTTCCGCCTTTACCAGCCTCGTCTTTCCAGTACCCACTTCCAAGAACAAGATATGCTTTATGTTTTTGTCTCCCTCGGCAAGGTAAGTCTCCGCCCCCACCAGCTTGCCGTCTGGGGAGATTTCCACTTTATATATCGCGTTTGGGCGGCACGCTTTTGCCAGTTCCTTGCCAGCCACATCATAAACGCCTACGCAATAATTCCCCTCTTCGTCGCGCCAGTTAAAATAACACCTGTCGCCGTCATCGGATATCCCCTCGCTGCCCCACGATGGATCGCCCACTTCCGGGTCCCACGAAGCCGGATAGCTGCGATAAGTCCTGGTCCATTTCTTTTCGCCTTTAATGCTGTAAAGTGTTTTTTCTTTTTCAAGATAGCCGTTGTCCTCCTGCGCGCGATATGCCGACTGGTGAAGAAGGTACCTTCCGCTTTTTGCAGTTGTGACATCATTCGGAGAAAAACTTTTTAAGACCCTGCCATCGGGCGATATAAGATTAACTTTGGTTCTATGGCCGTTCCTGTCTTTTTCTTCTTCTATCCGGTAATCTTTTTTTGCTAGCTTTGTGGATTTTTCCACAGGGGTCTGCTGCGCGCATAGCGGCACGCCCAGGGCAAATATACCGACCGCGCAGAAACAAATAATATTCCTGTTCATAAGTCTCCTGTAACGGAACGTTGTTTAACGGTGTTGTCTAACCCAGACCGGTCCCCACATACTTTATAACAGACGAAACCGTAATATTCAAGGCGTATTTTGGTTTTCAGAAAACCTTAAATCCAGGCTTCGATAATATAGTTATTAATACCTTTATACTTGCCGGTGTTGTCGGCCACGGGCCCGATTTTAGCGAATACGCCCACGGGCGCGGCCACGGCGAAAATGGAATTGTGCTGCGTGGTCCCTTCCACAGAAGTCGCCGTATGCGCCGAGGTTATGTCCGTTATTGTGCCGTCGTCGGCGTATTGCAGCATGCGCAGCCGCGGCAGGTCGGCTGAAGAAACATCAGACCCCACGCCATGCATGCGCACCTTCAGGCGGTCATAAGCGGCCCCGCTTACTTCCATCCGGAAACCCATATCCAGGCCGGGCGGGTAGATGGTGTTATTGGCGGGG
>Ga0209000_1001304_pt1 | contig 16402 bp, 13 predicted proteins | sample RifGroD2_FD_183998 | JGI IMG/M metagenome (GOLD analysis project Ga0209000, IMG submission 183998) | Groundwater microbial communities from Rifle, Colorado, USA - Groundwater D2 (SPAdes) (version 2) | ecosystem: Environmental > Aquatic > Deep subsurface > Groundwater | place: Rifle, Colorado...
CAGTCGTTGCTCATCTCGTGCATGGCGAAGAGACAGCGCCGATGGACCGGCTTGAGGCCGTCGCGCACGTCCGGCAACGCCCGGCCGATGATGACGCTCATGGCGTAATCCATGTACGAGCGCTTCATCTCGTCTTCGATATTGACTGCGGTCTTGTTGATGCTTTCGAGCATTTATAACCCCACGTGCAGGATGAGTGTGATGACGATCAGATATCCAGGTTCGAGACATTCAAGGCGTTGGTTTCGATGAAGTCGCGGCGCGGTTCGACCTGGTCGCCCATGAGAACGGTGAAGATGTTGTCGGCGGCGATGGCATCTTCGATCTTGACCTGGAGCAGGGTACGATTGGCCGGATTCATCGTCGTCTCCCACAGCTGCTCCGGGTTCATCTCGCCGAGGCCTTTGTAACGCTGGATGGCCAGTCCCTTCTTGGCGCTCTCCATGAAAAAGGCGAGAAGATCGAGGCCGCGGCCGGTGGCGAAGAGTTCTTTCCCTTCGCTGGTCACCGTCGCGCGCCCTTCGCCGAAGAGTTCGCGCACCTTGCGATGGCTCTGGATGAGGAGGCCGTATTCGTAGGAACCGAGAACCAGCAGGGTCCCCTGGTCGATGGCGATGCGCAGGTTGCCGAGGAAAAGAATGATGCGTCCGTCCTCGAGGACGTTGTAGCTGCCACCGGGATAGGCGGCAGGGAGCTGGGCCAGGGCCGGCAGCAGTTGCTCCAGCTCTTCGGCCGGTTTGACCCCGAGGCGAAGGAAGAGCCGGATCACGTCTTCACTGACCCCCTTGCGCACGACCCGGTCGAGGAGGGTACGGTATTCGACCATCAACTTGAGGAGGGGGATGATCTGCTTGCCGGTATAGCTCTTCTTGCCGTGCTCGAGGAAAAGGGTGGTGTCCTCGGTCCCCTCGTCCAGCAGGTAATTCTGCATGGCGGCTTCGTTGAGCAGGTAGAGCTCCTTCTTGCCGCGCTTGACCTTGTACAGTGGCGGTTGGGCGATGTAGAGAAAGCCGCGCTCGATGATCGGTGCCATCTGCCGGTAAAAGAAGGTCAGCAGCAGGGTGAGGATGTGCTGACCGTCGACGTCGGCGTCGGTCATGATGATGATGCGGTGGTAGCGCAGCTTGGCGACGTCGAAATCTTCCTTGCCGATGCTGGTGCCGAGGGCGGTGATGAGGGTGCCGATCTCCTGCGAGCCGAGCATCTTGTCGAAACGCGCCTTCTCGACGTTGAGAATCTTGCCTTTCAAGGGGAGGATCGCCTGAAACTTGCGATCGCGCCCCTGCTTGGCCGAGCCGCCGGCCGAATCGCCCTCGACCAGATAGAGTTCGCAGAGAGCGGGGTCGCGTTCCTGGCAGTCGGCGAGCTTGCCGGGAAGGTTGGAGATATCGAGAGCCCCCTTGCGCCGGGTCAGTTCGCGCGCCTTGCGCGCCGCTTCGCGAGCGCGGGCGGCCTCGATCGACTTGCCGATGATCTCCTTGGCGACCTTGGGATTCTCTTCGAGGAAGACCGCCAGTTTCTCGTTCATCATGCTCTCGACGTACCCCTTGACTTCGGAGTTGCCGAGTTTGGTCTTGGTCTGCCCCTCGAACTGCGGCTGCGGGATCTTCACCGAAATGACCGCGGTCAGCCCCTCGCGCAGGTCTTCCCCGGAGATGGCGACCTTCTCCTTCTTCAGCAGTTCGTTGGCGGCGGCGTAGCTGTTCATGGTGCGGGTGAGGGCACCGCGAAAACCGATGAGATGGGTGCCGCCCTCATGGGTGTTGATATTGTTGGCGAAGGAGTAGAGCTTTTCGTCGTAGGAATCGTTGTACTGCATGGCGATTTCTATCTCGACCCCCCCCTTCTCCCCCGCGAAGAAGATCGGCTTGGGATGGAGACTGGTCCGGGCGCGATTGAGATATTCGACGAAGGAGACAATCCCCCCCTCGTAGTGGAAGTCGTGGCTCTTCCCCTCTTCCCGCTCGTCGGCAATGGTGATGCGCACGCCGGCGTTGAGGAAGGCCAGTTCGCGCAGCCGCTGGGAGAGGATGTCGAAGGAAAATTCCGTCGTTTCGAAAATGGTGTCGTCGGGAAGAAAGGTGATTTTGGTACCACGTTTCTTGGTCTCGCCGACAACAGCGATGGGGGCAAGGGGGTCGCCGAAAGCGTAGGACTGGTGGAAGACCTGACCATTGCGGCGGATCTCCAACTCGAGTTTTTTCGACAGGGCATTGACCACCGAGACACCGACGCCATGCAGCCCGCCGGAGACCTTGTAGGAATCGTTGTCGAACTTGCCGCCGGCATGGAGCACGGTGAGAACGACCTCGGCCGCCGAACGCCCTTCTCCCTGGTGCATCTCCGTGGGAATGCCGCGTCCGTTATCCTCCACCGTCACCGAGCCATCGATATGGATGGTGACATTGACTTCCGAGCAGTGGCCGGCCAAGGCTTCGTCGATGGAATTATCCACCACTTCGTAGACCAGATGGTGCAACCCGGCGGTTGAAGTCGAGCCAATGTACATGGCGGGACGCTTGCGCACCGCCGAGAGGCCTTCCAGAACCTTGATGCTGTCGGCCCCGTAGTTCGATGGTTGTTGTTCCGTCATTGTTTCCTCATGGTCCTTAATCTGGAAAAAGCCTTCCTTGCACCACCCGGTGGCTGACAGCGCCACGGAGGGTGTCGGCAAGCAGTGCGGCGGGTGCCGTTGTGGTGATAAAAATCTGCCCTTTACTCCTCTGTAAATAGCTGAAGAGGCGTTCCTGCCGTTCCCGGTCGAGCTCGCTGGTCATATCGTCCAGCAACAGTACCGGCGGATGCCCGACCTGTTTTTCCAATAGTGCCAGCTGGGCGACCTTGAACGCCAACAGAGCCGAGCGCAACTGACCTTGCGAACCATACTGGCGCAGTGCTCGGCCATCGATGACAAAATGCAGATCGTCTCGGTGCGGCCCGGTCTGGGTTTGCCCCAGGGCTTTTTCTCGCTCCGCCGTCCGTGCCAGGTCTTCAGTCATTTTGTGCCGCAATTCCGTCTCGGCGACAGTACCCTCCGCATAGCTCAGGGTCACATCTTCGTCGTCGCCACTGATGGCCTGCATGGCTTGCGTAAACCATGGCCTAAAGTCGGCAATAAATTGGCCACGCTGTCGACGCAAAGCCGCTCCGCTGTCGATCAGGGCTTCCGTCCAGGGCTGTAATTGCGCCCGTGGAGCTTCCTGACGTAACAGGACATTACGTTGACGCAGGACTTTTTCATATTTCTGAACCCTGCCGAGATGACTCGGTTGGCTTTGAAATACCGCTCGATCCAGCAAGGCGCGGCGGGCTTGCGGACTGCTGCGCATAATCGTGATTTCCTCAGGGGTAAAGAGGATCGCGCGCATGGTGTCGGCAAGCTGTTCAAGTCGTGTTAGCGGCTTACCATCGAACAGATAACTCCGTCCAGCAGGTGCAACGATAAACTCCAGTTTATGCGCCACTCCGCCGCCCTGCAGAGTGCCTCCGATTCGCGCTTGCCCTGCACTGTGCCTGATCAGTTCTTCGTTTCGTCCGGCCCGGAACGATTTTAGATTTGCCAGAAGATAAATTCCCTCAAGGAGATTGGTCTTCCCTTGGGCATTGTTCCCCCAGAGAATATTGAAACCAGATCCAGGCTCCCATTCCAGCGACGTCAGATTGCGAAAATTATTGTAGGTCAGTCTTCTGACCAGCATCTTATGCGTATCGATTCCCTGCCACATCCAGCCACGATTTTCCCTCTATCGGCTCTAGAGCCGCATCGGCATGACAACGGCGAAGAAGTCGGGATCCGTGTCCGGACGCACCAGCCCGGGAGAGAGGTTGTCTTTGAGATTGAGGTGCACACTTGCTTCATTCTGAACCATGAGAATGTCGATGAGATAGCGAGCATTGAAACCAATAGAAATCTCCGGGCCCTGGTAATCTATCTCCAGCTCTTCCCGGGCTTCGCCAAATTCCGGATTCGAGGAAGAAATTTCCAGCATGCCGGGGGTAATCGCCAACTTGACGCCCCTCGATTTTTCACTCGACAGAATGGCCATCCGTTTGAGGGCGTGTAGAAAATTAACCGTCTTAATCGTGCCGATACAATCGTTCCCCTTGGGAATGACCCGATTATAATCGGGGAAATCCCCATCGACCAGACGCATGACAACGGTCGTCTGTTCCTTGCGCACAACGGCATTGTTATCCAGAAAGCCAAGGAGAATGGTTCCTTGGCCCTCCTCCGTCATTTTCTTGAGTTCCACGATCCCCTTGCGCGGGAAGATGACCCCATTTCGCAATTCTTCGGTACTTTCACCGTTCAAAGGACGCTGAATCAAGGCCAGGCGATGTCCATCGGTCGCTACCAGGCGTAACACCTCCCGGTTGTTTTCGTCGGCCATGGCCCGAAAATAAATGCCGTTCAGATTGTATTTGCTTTCGTCGGTTGAAACTGAAAAGAGCGTTTTTTCTATCATTTCCTTGAGATCGGCAGCTTTTATTTCAATAAAACGTTCTCTACCAAGCTCGGGAAAATAGGGGAATTCCTCTGCGGCCAAACCGACAATATTGAAAATCGCCTTGCCACATCGTATTTCTATCCACGAATTTTCTTTGGCTCGAAATGAAACTTCTCCGTCGGGTAATTCCTTGATGATTTCGTGCAATTTTTTTGCCGCGACGGTAATCTTTCCCGGCGTTTTAACCGTAGCCGCATAGCTTCCATTCAAACCAACTTCGAGATCGGTTGCCGTCAGGCCTATTTCGCCATCCCGAGCAACGATCAAAACATTGGAAAGAATTGGCAAGGTGGTTTTTCTTTCCACAATTCCCTGCACACGCCCCAGACCCCTTAAAAACACGTCCTTTTCGATCGTAAAATACATGATCTCCTCCAGTACACAGCCCTTATTACTAAAAGACTTTAGATAACAAATATTATAAAGTCGATAGTAACAGATGCCTGTGAATTCGTGTATAACCTAAATAAACCACCGTTATTTAACGATTATTTCTGTGCCTAAATAAACCATAAAGCAGTGTGAAAACCCCTTATCTTGTGGACAGAAATTATTTTTCATCTTTGCCTGGTGATTGTGTAAACATCTTTTCAGCGCACCAAGGCAGCTTTCAAAATATTTATTGTCGTTCTGAGTTGAAAATCATCAATCAAGTTTTTTTCTATTTTTTTTATGGCATGAATGATTGTGGAATGGTCTTTACCACCAAATTTATCTCCAATTTCCGGATATGAGCAAGATGTAAGCTGGCGAGAAAGATACATAGCAATTTGTCGTGGGAGAACGATAGTTTTTAATCTTTTTGGAGAACGCATATCTGAAAGTTTTATATTGAAATGGTTTGAAACTAATTTTTGGATTTCTTCTATAGAAAATTCCCTCGACTTTTCTACAAGAATATCTTTCAATACTTCTTTTGCCATTTCAATTGTTATATCAGTTGATGTAAGGCTCGCATAAGCGCCGATCCTTATGAGATAACCTTCTAATTCTCTAATATTACTAGTTACTGAATTAGCAAGAAAAAGAGAAACATCATTAGGAATGAATATTTCGTTTTGCTCTGCTTTCATTTTAAGAATAGCTTGCTTTGTTTCGACATCTGGAGCTTGTATGTCTGCTATCAGACCCCATTCAAAACGTGAACGTAATCGTTCTTCCAGTCCTGGAATATCCTTTGGAAATTTATCTGAAGTTACTACTATTTGCTTATGTGATTCATATAGTGCATTAAACGTGTGAAAAAACTCTTCTTGTGTTCTTTCTTTACCTGCGATGAATTGAACATCATCTATTAGTAATATATCCATGGATCTGAATTTATTTCTAAACTCGTCCATTTTTGCATATCTTAAAGAATTTATTAATTCATTCATAAACTTTTCTGATGAATAATAACAAACTCGCATTTCTGGTCTGTTTTTTAAAAGAGCATTTCCTATTGCAGTTATAAGATGTGTTTTTCCTAAACCAACACCACCATAAATAAAAAGTGGATTATAAGTTGTTGCAGGATTATTTGCCACTGCCATGGCCGCTGCATATGCAAATTGGTTAAACGATCCAGAAACAAATTCTTCAAATGTGTATTTTTGATTTAAATTTGAATTAGTGTTATTTACTTCCTGAAAATTAGTTTTTTTAATATTTTTAATAACTTCTAAATTTTTATTTTCTTTATGAAAAATATTTTTACTATCAGAATTTATAGATATAGAAATTTTTATTTTATATTGAACATTCCCTAAATCATTCATCGTTTTTTGAATCAAATGCAAATAGTGATCTTTAACCCAATCAAAAATAAAACGGTTGGAAACCTCAAGACATACCAATTCCTTTTCCAGCGACACAAAACGGATCGGTTTGATCCAGGTTGCATAGTGCTGGGGGCTCATGGATTTTTCGAGGGATAAAATTGTTTCGCGCCAGAGTTGATTCATAATTAATTTACATTTAAAGAGGGGGCACCGTGACGAGGGTAATTATCAACAGAATAATAAACAGCTGTGGATATCTACTCTGGCTCCCTGATGCCGTGCTGGAAAAGGCTTTTTTGGGGGATGTTAAACCGTAGCGTAAATTATCAGAGGGGGGTTGTTTTTGGCAAGGTCTTTTTTGGCTTGGGGACCATCTCATAGGGAGACAATTTACGTTTTTTTCTTGACATGGTGTTACTAATATGGTTAGAAATACATCCTTTACCGTACCTAGAGCATAAATTTTTTCCGCAGGAGTAAATGACCATGTCCAAAAGAACTTACCAGCCCAGTAAAATTCGTCGTAAACGTACGCATGGTTTCCGCACGCGTATGCAGACCAAAAACGGCCAGGCGGTACTCAAAAGGCGTCGTGCCAAAGGCCGCAAACTTCTTTCCGTTACCATTCCCACCAAGTAACAGACTGTTTTGGATCCATGCCTGGAGGCATCAAACTTTCCTCAGGCCCTGCGTATCAGGCGTTCTTCCGATTTTCGCAGAATTCGACAGAATGGGAGAAAAATTTTTACTCCGCATTTTCTCCTTTTCGTTACGCCGGGAAGTTCGCATCAGTCTCGTCTCGGTTTGACCGTCAGTCGCAAGATTGGTGGCGCAGTTGTCAGAAATAAGGTCAAGCGGCGGGTTCGTGAATTTTTTCGGACCCGCCGATTCCTGTTTCTTACAGTTATCGATCTTTCGGTAATTGCACGTGCCCCTTTTGTAGAACTTAGCCAGTCACAGCTCGAGCAGGAGATTTTGGCTGCTCTTGGCCCCTACGTCCGGGCAGGCAAGTGATGATGCGAAACATTTTTCTTTCCCTCATAACTTTCTATCAGCGCTGGCTTTCTCCGTTGAAACAGCCATGCTGTCGTTTTTATCCTTCCTGTTCCAGTTATTGTTATCAATCCATCGAGCGTTATGGCGTACTGTCCGGTCTCTGGCTTGGATTGCGTCGAGTTCTCCGTTGCCATCCTTTCAACCCAGGGGGCTATGATCCTGTAGCCTGACCATCGTGTCTCAAGGGAGTAGACCTTGGAAAATAAAAATACCATTATTGCCATGGTTCTGATGCTTATCGTCTGGGCCGGTTTTACCATCTTTTTTCCTTCTGCCCCGCCAGTGCCACCGGCTGCCGTTGTCGAGACGACCGTGCCGGTTGTATCTCCTCTCCCCATGCCCGGAGCGATCACATCTTCCGCAACGGTAATTACTCCGCCGATCATCGAACGGTCCGCCCGTGAAGTTACCGTCGAGACCCCCAACTACCGCGCTACATTTACAAATTCAGGTGCCCGTCTGAAGCGCTTCGAGTTGAACGGGTATCGCACATCCCATGATGTGACTGCGCCGCTGGTCAACGTTCTGGATGTTTCCTCCAACAAGTCAGCATCCCTGCGCTTAAGCGGTCTCGACGGTTTGAATCTCGGCAGCGATGATTTTTATTCTTTTACCGAAGGTCTTACCACGCTGCAAGTAGCAGCCGGTCAGAGCCGTGATCTGGTCTTCCGGACAACTACCACGACCGGCGTTCTCGTCGAAAAAATCTATCGCTTTCGCGGCGACGGTTATGACTTCGATCTTGAAATTCATTTAGTCAACACCAGTGGCAGGGTTCAGAACGGAACATTACTCTTAGCGATGTTGCATCCTTGGGATGAAAAGAATCCCGGTGGCAGCTACGAGTTCATCGGTCCGGTCACGTTGGCCGGCGAAAAAGTTCATAGTGATGATGTCGACGATTTGGTCAAGGAAACCAAGACCTACGACAAGGAAGTGATCTGGAGTGGTTTTAAAAACAAATATTTCTATTCAACACTGGTGCCTCTCGAAGGGGCCGCGACGAAAGTTGTCGTACGTAAAGCGCACGACACCATAGAGAGTCAGTTCGAAACATCGAACCAGACCCTGCAGCCCGGGGCCGAAGTGAGGTTGCGTTACCTTGCTTATTTTGGTCCCCTGGATATGGATATTCTTAAGGCGACGGGGCGGCAACTCGATAAAGCCATCGATTTTGGTTTTTTCAGTTTTCTCGGTTTCCCGCTCTTTATCGTCCTTAAATATTTCAATACATTTCTCCATAATTTTGGCTGGTCCATCATTGTCTTGACGGCAGTTATCAAGATTATCTTCTGGCCGCTGACGCAAAAGAGCTACTCTTCGATGAAGAGCATGCAGAAGCTGCAACCGGAGATGACGAAACTGCGGGAAAAGTTCAAGAATGATCGCGACCGCATGAATCGCGAAATCATGGAACTGTACAAGACCCACCGGGTGAATCCCGTCGGCGGTTGTCTCCCCATGTTGATCCAGATCCCGGTTTTCTTTGCTCTTTATCAGGTTTTGATGAATTCCATTGAATTGCGCCATGCGCCATTCATTTTCTGGATTACCGATCTGTCGGCCAAGGATCCTTATTACATCACGCCTCTGGTCATGGGGGCGACCATGTTCATTCAGCAGAAGCTGACCCCGACCCCGAGTATTGATCCGATTCAGGCGAAAATATTTCTCTTTCTCCCCGTTGTTTTCACCGTCATGTTTCTTAATTTTCCCTCGGGACTGGTCATCTACTGGTTGGTTAACAATCTGTTGACCATTGCCCAGCAGTTGCACGTCAATCGCAAGGCCTGAAACGCAGGTCCAGTGTTACCGCTGTCGCTCCCCGAGTGGCCCTTGCCCAAATCTGGGGAGGGCCATTCGTGTCAATTACAGCGACTGATTTTCCCGGAGCCTATGAGACATTCCGTCCTCTTCGCCAATGATACGATCGTGGCTCCCGCGACACCTCCGGGTTCGGGGGGTATTGCCATTGTCCGCCTGTCCGGTCCGAAGGCCGTCGCCTTGTTGCGGCAAATATTTTTCCCAAGTTGCCATACGGCAACCCTTGCCCCGCGGCGCCTTTATCATGGGCATCTGCGTGATCATGCCCGGCAGATGACCATGGACGAGGTTCTTGCCGTCGTCATGCCCGGACCGCATTCCTACACCGGCGAAGATGTCGCCGAGATTCATTGTCATGGCGGTCCATTGGTCGTTCGGTCCATTGTCGACGATCTTCTCGCCTGCGGCTGTCGCTTGGCCCATCCCGGCGAGTTTACCCAGCGGGCATTTGTCAACGGTCGCATCGATCTCAGTCGGGCCGAGGCGATTGCGGATCTCATTCAAGCTCGTAGCTCCGGGGCCATGCAAATAGCTCTGGCCCAGTTGGGCGGGCGTTTGCAGCTGGAAGTCGAGAGTTACCGGAGCGTTCTCGCGGAATTATTGTCTTTTGTCGAGTTGCATATTGATTTTTTCGACGAGGATATTGCTCACCCCGATTTTTCGCAGGTTCGCTTGTCGGGAAAAAACTTGTCGATGCGGATGGAGCAACTTCTTGCCGGATTTGACCAGGGGCGGGTACTGCGGGAGGGGGTCTCGGTATTGATCGTCGGTCGCCCCAATGTTGGAAAAAGCAGTTTGCTCAATGCCTTGCTGGGTGAATCCCGCGCCATAGTCTCCGACATTCCCGGGACGACCCGCGACACCATCGAAGAGCCGGTGGTAATCGGCGGACTCCCCCTGCGCCTGGTCGACACCGCGGGTATTCGCGAGACCTTCGACCCGGTGGAAGCCGAGGGGGTGCGTCGGGCCCGGGAGCGTCTCGCTTCCGCCGATCTCGTTGTGCTGGTCATCGACAGTTCGCACCCGTTGACCAGCGATGACCATCTTGCTATGTCTGCCTGTGTTGATCGACGGGTCATCGTCGCCCTGAGCAAGGCAGACCTCCCTCGTTACCGCCATGATCCCGCCCTTTTTCCCGGCCCGGTCGTCGAACTTTCGGTCCATTCCGGAACGGGCTTGGATGAGTTGCGTCAACAGGTAAGCTCGACTTTTCTTACATCCAGTGATGCCTCGCCGGAAAGTTTTTTTCTCGCTGACCGCCGTCATCGCGCAGCCGTGCTCCGGGCTCATGCAGCATTGACGCGGTTCCTCGCCGGCTTGGAAGTCAATGCCTCGGCCGAGTTCCTTTCCGCCGATTTGCGTGATGCCCTGAGCGCCGTCGGCGAGGTGACGGGCGAGACGACTCCAGACGAGATATTGGAACTTATTTTTTCGCGCTTCTGCATCGGAAAATAAATTGTTTCACGTGGAACATTGTTTGTAAGTTTGCGAAAAACAAAGAGAATTAAGGTAAGTTATGCTGTCAACATATGGTCGAACCTACCAGGTGATCGTGGTTGGGGCTGGACATGCCGGATGCGAGGCGGCGCTGGCCGCAGCGCGCATGGGGTGTCGTACGCTCCTCTTGACCATGCACCTCGATGCCATCGCCCAGATGTCGTGCAATCCTGCCATCGGTGGTTTGGCCAAAGGCCATCTGGTGCGGGAAATCGATGCCCTGGGAGGGGAAATGGGGCGGAATATAGACGCAACTGGAATCCAGTTTCGCGTTCTCAATACACGCAAAGGGCCGGCGGTGCGGGCATCGCGAGCGCAGGCCGATCGCGCCGCCTACAGTGCGCGGATGAAACGGATCGTCACGACGACCCCGGGCCTCGATCTCAAGCAGGGAATGGTGGCGCGACTGCTCCTTGAGGGCGAAGAAGTAGTTGGTGTGGAAACCCGTGACGGTATCCGCTTTGGGGCGCGGCGGGTGGTTTTGACGACCGGCACCTTCATGCGTGGCTTGATCCATGTCGGACTCAACCACTATGCCGGGGGTCGTCTTGGCGAGCCGGCCGCGGAAGGACTTTCCGATCAGTTGCGCACCCTCGGCCTGGAAGTGGGGCGACTCAAAACCGGGACGCCGGCTCGCCTTGACCGGAGAACCATCGACTTTTCCGGGCTCGAGGCCCAATTTGGCGATGATCCCCCCCAAGCCTTTTCCTTTTCGACAGAAAAGATAACTACACCTCAGGTCCCCTGTCACATCACCTACACGAATGCGGCGACCCACGATATTATCCGCTCCGGGCTCGATCGCTCACCGCTCTATGCCGGTGCCATCAAGGGGGTGGGGCCGCGCTATTGCCCCTCCATTGAGGACAAGGTCGTGCGTTTCCCGGAAAAAGAGCGGCACCAGATATTTCTCGAACCGGAAGGGCTCGATTGCGCGGAAATTTATCCCAACGGGGTCTCGACCTCGCTGCCGGCTGACGTGCAATGCCGATTTCTGCGGACGCTTCCGGGTTTGGAACAGGTGGAAATCATGCGTCCCGGTTATGCCATCGAATACGATTTCATCAATCCGATTCAACTGACACCGGCGCTGGAGACCAAAGCCGTTTCCGGCCTTTTTCATGCCGGGCAGATCAATGGCACCTCGGGATACGAGGAAGCGGCTGCGCAGGGTCTCCTAGCCGGGATCAATGCGGCCTTGGCCGCACGCGGGGAGTCTCCCCTTGTCATCGGTCGTGATGAGGGGTATCTGGGCGTTTTGGTGGATGATCTTGTCACCCTGGGGACGGTGGAACCGTACCGCATGTTTACTTCCCGCGCCGAATATCGTTTGTTGCTGCGGGAAGATAATGCCGATCGACGACTGACCCCGGCCGGACGGAGGGTCGGGTTGGTTGCGGATGACGCCTGGCACAGGTTCGAAGTGAAAATTGACGCAATCGCCTCGGGACGGGAGCGGCTACGGAAGATACGCATTTCGCCCGGGGACACGGCAACGATCGAGCGTCTCGGCCTAGAGACACTGAAAAACGGGGTAGCGTTGGAGGAGTTGTTGCGGCGCCCGGAAATCACCATGACCGATCTCACCGCCCTTGATCCCGATTTGGCGGCGTTGCCCGTCGCGGTCCAGGAGCAGCTGGAAATCGACATCAAATATGCCGGATATATCGAACGCCAGGGCGAACAGGTGGAGCGTTTCCGGCGCGGCGAGGGGATTGCGGTGCCGGCCGATTTCGATTATGACCGGGCTCTGGCACTTTCAGCCGAAGTCCGGGAAAAACTGAAAAAAATTCGCCCGACGACGTTGGGACAGCTGGCACGGGTGCCGGGCGTGACCCCGGCCGCGGTGGCGATCATGAGTATCCTGCTCAAGCGAAATTGACATGTCAACCTTGATGCAAATGCTTACAGATACGGGCCTGGCGCTGCCCGATGAAACCTGCGGGCGTCTGGAAATCTTTCTGGACGAACTGCTCCGTTGGAACACGCAGATCAATCTGACCGCTATTACCGGGCGCGAGGAGGCCCTGGAAAAGCATCTGGTTGACGCCTTGACGGTCCTGCCGCTCCTCGTCGGAAATGAGCGGCTGCTGGATCTCGGTTCCGGTGGGGGGGTGCCGGGGCTCCCCCTGAAGCTGGCGCGCAACGGTCTCGATCTGCTGTCGGTCGATGCCGTCGCCAAAAAAATCCTTTTCCAGCGACAGGTCGCCCGCAAACTCAAACTGACAGGATTCGAGGCGTGGCATGGTCGTGCCGAAGATGTTCCCGGGCGCGTAAACTGTCGCGATAGCTTCGATGTCGTTATTTCGCGGGCATTTGCTTCCCTGACCGACTTTGCCCGGTTGGCCCGACCGTGCTTGCGGCCCGGAGGATGGCTGATCGCCATGAAGGGTCCGGAGGGGGAGCGCGAGCAGGCGGAGGCCGAAACGGTCCTGCGTGAGCTGCATTTGCTGCCGTTCGAAATCAGATCGGTGAGACTCCCCCGCAGTCGGGCCATACGGAGCCTGATCGTGCTGAAAAAAGAGGTTTAGGCACCATATCTGGTGGCTACTTGAGTCATCCATACAAGATTTGATGGTTAAGTGAACCTCTCTGAATTGTTGGCCTTTTTGCTTGGTCGGGGCAGGGGGTTGTGCTAATCTTTGGCCCTCGTAAGCAGCATGGGGAGTATCTTAGTTATGGCCAATATGATCGTAGTCGCCAACCAAAAGGGCGGCGTGGGGAAAACAACGACAGCCGTGAATCTCGCCGCCTCTCTGGCGGTGGCGGAGAAGCGCACGCTGCTGGTCGACATGGATCCCCAAGGCAATGCCTGCAGCGGCCTCGGCATCGACAAGGGGACGCTGGAGCAGACGATCTACAATGCCTTGCTCGGCGAAGTTCCGGCAGGGGAAATCCGCATAAAAACCAAGCTGCAGCATCTTGACCTGCTCCCTTCCAACACCGACCTGATCGGTGCCGAAATCGAGCTGGTGACGGCCCTGGCCCGGGAGCGCAAGCTCAAAGGGGTCTTGGCTGAAGTCCAGGACGATTACGATTTTGTTGTCATCGACTGTCCGCCATCCCTCGGACTGTTGACGGTCAATGCTCTGACCGCGGCAGATTATGTCCTTATCCCCCTGCAGTGCGAATTTTACGCCATGGAGGGGATGAGCCAATTGATGAAAACCATCAAGCTCATCCAGAAAGATATCAATCCCGACCTGCAACTGCTGGGGATTTTGCTGACCATGTTCGACAGTCGCAATAACCTTTCGCACCAAGTCGCCAGTGAAATTTCCAAGCACTTCGAGAAGGAAGTTTTCAAAAGTGTCATTCCGCGCAATGTCCGGCTTTCCGAAGCGCCCAGTCATGGTTTGCCGGTTCTGCTCTACGACGTTACCTCCCGTGGTGCCACCGCCTATCTTGAGCTGGCGAAAGAAATCATCGAAAGGGTCAAGTAGCAATGTCAAAACGGCCAGCACTCGGCAAAGGCATCGGGGCACTGATCAGTGACGCCACCCAGGAGAGCGGACGAAAGTATTTCGTCTGCCCGATCGAAGAACTCCGCCCGAATGTCAATCAGCCGCGCAAAACCTTTACCGACGACAAAATGGAGGAGCTGGTCGCCTCCATTCGCGAGAAAGGGGTCATCCAGCCTCTGGTGGTGCGGCGGCACCACGACCACTATCAGATCATTGCCGGGGAACGTCGCTGGCGGGCTTCGCAGAAGGCCGGTCTGCGCGAGATTCCGGTGGTCATCCAGGATGTCTCCGAGGACTGGGCGCTGGAAATGGCCCTCATCGAAAATATCCAGCGTGAGGACCTCAATCCGATGGAGGAAGCCGACGCTTATCGCAGCCTGATGGAGCGCTTCGATTTCTCGCAGGAAGAATTAGCCAAGCGTGTCGGCAAGGAACGCTCGACGGTGGCCAATGCCTTGCGCCTGCTCAAGCTGCCGGCGCGCATTCAAACGCAGGTCAGTGAGGGCAAGCTGGCCATGGGGCATGCCCGGGCGTTACTGGCCCTGGATCATGCCGATGACATGCAGGAAGCGGCGGCGCAGGTAGTGCAAAAGGGATTGTCGGTGCGGGAGACCGAGGCGCTGGTTAAAAAAATCAGAGAGTTCGGCGCGCCCAAGACCAAAGGCAAGGTAGTCAAGGCGACCGATCCCCAGTTGATCCATCTGGCCGGTGAACTGAAAAGGGCGTTGGCCACCCAGGTGAAAATACTCCCCAAAGGCAAGGGCGGCAAAATAGAAATCAGCTTTTTCTCCCCCCAGGATCTGGAGCGTTTGCTGGAGGTTCTGGGGATCGCTTGAACGGTAGCACGTTCGATGGAGCAGACACTATGTTCGGCAGGAAGGGTGAAAACGGCATGAAAAAAGAGACCCCGTTGGAGAAGAGAGAGATCAAGGCATTCCTCGGTCCGGGCAGCCAGTTTGAGGGGAAGTTGCTCTTCGACGAAATCGTCCGGCTCGACGGGGCGTTCCGGGGAGAAATCACCTCGCGCGACACCCTTATCGTTGGCGAGACGGCCGATATTCAGGCTGAGGTCACCGTCGGCTCCCTGATTTTGAGCGGCCGCTTCAAAGGCAACATCAAGGCTGTCGGCAAGGTTGAGCTGCGCAGTCCGGCGCGGGTCGAGGGGACGATAGAAACACCGCTCCTCGCCATCGAAGAAGGGGTTGTTTTTAATGGGACCCTGGTCATGAAAAAGGCGAGCGAAGGAACCATTCGCGAGACCGAAACCAAGAAGTAGGCCAGACTGCTCCCGCCTCTCGGGGGAAGAGAAGAAGGCGACACCAAAAGTCCCTTGACAATCGTTGAAGGGGTGTGGTAGCTATTGCCGGCTTTGCCCCCCACGAGGGGGAATCCAGACGCTGGTACAAAGTATACAGTATACCGCCCGCAGCGGTCAGTTGCGGGGAGGGAAGAGGTGAGGCAGTGATCGAAATCAATTGGACCATCGGGCTGCAGTTCCTCAATTTCATCATCCTGATGCTGCTGCTCAACGTGCTTCTGTATCGCCCCCTGCGCGGAGTGCTGGAGCAGCGCAAGGCCACAGTCGATGGTGGCCATGCCCGGGCGCGCGAGTTGAAAGACCAGATCGACGAAAAAATGACCCGCTATCAGGACCAGCTGCAGCAGGCCAAAATCAAGGGAAATGAAGAAAAATCTGCCTTGCGCGCCGCCGCAGCCAAGGAAGAAGCGGAAATTCTCGGGTCCGCCCGCCAGGTCGCCGGCGCTCGCCTGCAAACAATTCGCGAGCAGGTTCAGACTGAAGCAGTACAGGCCGGCAAGGAACTGCGTACCCAGACATCGACATTGGCCGTCCAGGTCGCGTCCAAAGTACTCGGACGGGGGGTTTAATCCGATGCAAGTGAAAGGTATCTGCATGCGCAGCAATCGTATCGCCGTCCTGACGGCGCTGCTCTGGATGGCAATGCTGGGGGTCGCGCTGGCGTCCGGGGGCGAGGGTGGACATGCCGACAGTGGCGCGTTGCTCAAGGATTTCCTCTACCGCAGTTTCAACTTTGTCGTCCTGGTCGGTCTGCTCGCCTATTTCGTCAGCAAACCGATCCGCAAAGGACTGGCGGCAAGACGCGAGGGGATCGAAAAAAACCTGGTTGATGCGGCCGAGGCCCGTCGTGAAGCCGAAGCCCGTTTTGCCGAATATGATGTCAAGCTCAGCCGGGCGGCGCAGGAAATTGCCGAGATCAGCGCCGGGATCCGTCGTGAAGGGGAGCTTGAGCGCGATCGCATTGTCGCCAATGCC
>Ga0209000_1001310_pt1 | contig 16353 bp, 10 predicted proteins | sample RifGroD2_FD_183998 | JGI IMG/M metagenome (GOLD analysis project Ga0209000, IMG submission 183998) | Groundwater microbial communities from Rifle, Colorado, USA - Groundwater D2 (SPAdes) (version 2) | ecosystem: Environmental > Aquatic > Deep subsurface > Groundwater | place: Rifle, Colorado...
CACCTGTCGTATGTTCTAAACATAACCAATATTTCCTTTAGAATACTCATCCCTTTTGATATAATCAATATATATTAGGAATCAAACTACCAGATATACATACATATCTAAAACATTCCCAATCTAATTTAGATTAATTACATCAAAATGGATAACAAAGAACCAAAGAAAAAAGAAGTAAAAATAGACATTAGAAAAATGCCAACAGGAAGAAAAATTAATGTTCCAAGTATCATAGTCTCGTTGATATTAACCGCAGCATTAGCCGCAGGCTTCTTCTGGATTAGAGGATTAGGATCCAAAGGAACAGAAGTATCAGTAAGTGAGATAGTCACGGATATAACGGAGAAGAAATATGAAAATATGATCTTGAAAGATGATACTGTTACACTTCAAGAAAGAGATTCGAACAACCTCATTGTAAAGAAATATGCACTACTACCAAATGGAGCAGACTTTTACCAGATACTTTCTGATTCAGGGGTAAATATTAAAGATTTGAAAAATGATTTTTACCAACCAGCAGTTGGAGTATCCTTCAGTGACATAATCAGTATTGTATTCCTAGTAGTAGGAGGAATATTGGTATTCATAATGATAAAGAATATGCAGGCATCAGGTGGAAAAATAATGGACTTTGGAGAGAGTAAAGCCAAATTACTCTTTGGAAAGAAAACAGGTACCACATTTGATGATGTAGCAGGTATTGAAGAGGTAAAGGAAGAATTAACAGAGATTGTAGATTTCCTTAAAAATCCTAAAAAATATCTAGCCGCAGGTGCAAGAATCCCTAAGGGAGTATTACTCGCAGGAGCGCCAGGTACAGGAAAAACATTGTTAGCAAAAGCAGTAGCAGGCGAAGCAGGTGTACCATTCTTCCACACATCTGGATCTGAATTTGAAGAAATGTTAGTAGGTGCAGGAGCTTCAAGAGTAAGAGACCTTTTCAAAAAAGCTAAGAATGTAGCACCATGTATCATCTTCATTGATGAAATCGATGCTGTAGCTAAGAAAAGAGGAACGGTATTACATTCTGGAGCAGGAGAGCAAACATTAAACCAGATATTGGTAGAGATGGATGGTTTAGAAGGAAGAGAGAATGTCATTGTACTTGCGGCAACTAATAGACCAGATGTACTAGATCCTGCAATCTTAAGACCAGGAAGATTTGACCGAATGGTTGTAGTACAAATGCCAGATATGAAGGGTAGAAAAGCAATTCTTGATGTACATGCAAAAAACAAAAAGTTTGATGATATCTCTGATTTGGAGGTATTAGCTAAGAAAACAGTTGGGTATTCTGGAGCAGATTTAGAAAATCTTTTGAATGAAGCTGCAATCATGGCGGCAAAAGAAGACAGAAAGAAAATTAGTCACGATGATTTAATGGAATCCTACTTAAAGGTAAAACTAGGTAGAAAGAAAAAGGGTAAGGAACATGATGTAGAGGATATTAAGCGAACGGCATATCATGAAGCTGGACATGCAATTGTTGCTAAATTTACCGAGGGATCAGATCCAGTAGAACAGGTATCCATCATCTCAAGAGGAATGACCGGTGGAGTAACAGTGTACCTACCAGAAAAAGAGAGAACATTCATGCACAAGAAGCAGATGCTTTCATGGTTGAAAACAGGTGTAGCAGGAAGAGCTGCAGAAGAAGTCTTTTTAGGAGATATCTCCTCGGGAGCTTCAGGTGACATTGAACAGATAACAGAAACTGCCAAGAGTATGGTCATGGAACTCGGTATGAGCGAGAAGTTGGGATTAATTAAATATGGTGACAGAGAAGAAACCAAGAATCTTGGATACTCATATGGCGGCGGTAAAGACTACAGCGAAAAGACAGCACAAATCATTGATGAGGAGATAAAGAGGTTAACGGATGAAGCATATGAATATTCTAAGAAACTCTTGAAAGACAAAAAAGAATATGTAGAGAAACTAGTAACCTTCTTGATCGAAAAAGAAGTCATAACGGGCGATGAGTTTGAAGCACTTTTTGTTAAGTAGTAGAATTTTGATATATGAATATACAAAAAACGTCTAAGGATGTCTTTTTAGCAATTGATGCTAATGCCATTGTGCATAGAGCATTTCACGCATATCCATCCACACTACAAACTGAGGATGGAGTTCAAGTAAACGCGGTATATGGCTTTACTGTAATGCTTCTCGAAGCATTAAAACAATTCCATCCAGAGTATGTACTTTGTGCATTTGACACTAAAGCTCCTACGTTTAGACACATCGAATTTGCGGAATACAAAGGCACTAGAAAACCAACAGATCAATCACTTTTAGATCAGTTTCCATTAGTAGAAGAAGTGCTGAAGGCATTCAATATCCCGATCATAAAGCAGGAAGGATTTGAAGCAGACGATATCCTTGGAACAATATCCAAGATGGTAGATAGTGGGAAATGGAAGAATGAGAATTTGGATTTTTACATATTGAGTGGGGATAGAGACTTACTACAACTAGTCAAAAATGACATTAGAGTGTGCTTACCTGCTGGGAATTTCAAAAACTTAGTACTGTATGATACCGATGAAGTATTTAAATACATTGGGGTATATCCCAACCAAATCATAGATTACAAAGCCATAGTAGGGGATGCATCGGATAATATCCCAGGAATTAAAGGTATTGGTGGAAAAACAGCGGTAGATCTACTAAAAGAATATGGTGATATGGATGAAATATACAAGAATATCTCTAAACTCAAACCAAGATTACAAGTCCTCTTTGGAGAAGGAATAGAGCAGGCCGAGATGAGTAGAATGTTGGCTACCATAGAGCAAGATATGCATGTAGATATTCATCTAGAGGATTGTAGAACGAAAGATTTTGACAGAAGTAATGTTTTAGAAATGTTTAAAAAATTTAGCTTTAGATCATTAATGACCAAAATAGAGGACCTTTTTGGAAAAGAGGAATCCTCAGATTCGCCACAATTAAGTATATTTGGAACCAATTCAAATACAGAAATTGATTGGCAGAGCGTTGAAATATTCAAAGAACTAACAGGAAGATCAAAAGAGATGATAATCGGATATGTATCTAAAGAGGAATCCTACAACGGAGAACCATTCTATGTTGTCCGATTTAATTTCGTAGGTGGGGGATCTCAAGACAGTCTTTTTAAGGAGATTGATACCCAGATACCTCAGGATTGCATAACCACATTCTACAATTGGGAGGAACTAACCGCACAAAAGCATATTGTACTAAACTACGACAAATCCTTTGATACAATGCTTTTTGCTCACACAATTAGTTCTGGGAAGAAAACATTAACATTTAAAGATCTAGCCTTTGATTATGCGGGGAAGATATTTGAAGAAAAACTCTCCCCACTTAGAATGACGGATATATTAGATGCGATTGTTGAAATTAGAGAGAAAGAAACGAAGAAAGCTAATGAAACTGAACTGTACGAATATACACTAAAGAGCATTAAAGAATATCTAAAAGTTGATGGAGATTACCTGATCAATGTTCTTAAAAAGGTAGAAATGCCAGTTGCAGAGATACTTGGAAAAATGGAGAGGAGAGGTATAAAGATTGATGCAGGATATCTTAAAGCTTTAGATACAGAAGTAAAAAGTACAATGGATAGGCTATCTAAGGAAATATATGATTCTGTTGGACATGAATTCAACCTCAATTCCCCAAAGCAATTGGGAGATGTACTGTTCAATGAATTGCAATTACCAGTAGTAGGAAAACAATCTACAAGAGAAGATGTTCTCTCTGGATTGATAGGTGCACACCCATGTGTAGAGAAACTTTTAGAATACCGAGAGGTCTCAAAGGTATATGGCACATATACAGCACCATTACTTGAAATGGCTCAAAAAGATTCCAATACATCAATCCATACAGACTTTAAGCAAGCAGGTACTACTTCTGGAAGATTCTCTTCCGCTAATCCAAATATGCAAAATTTGCCAGCATCCGGCACATGGTCTGAAAAACTCAGAAAAGCATTTGTCCCTAATGATGGATTTAAGTTTGTAGGAATGGACTATGCACAGATGGAGTTAAGAATCATGGCAGACATATCGAGAGATGACTTGCTCATAAAGGACTTCACAGATGGGTTGGATATACACAAAGCTACAGCCGCAAGAATATTGGAAAAAGAGATAGAGGATGTCACGAAAGCAGAGAGAGGGGTGGGTAAGACAGTTAACTTCGCAATCCTTTTCGGACAAACATCATTTGGCTTAGCAAGACTACTAAATATTGATGCCCAGAAAGCATCTGAATACATTAGAAATTACTTTGAACATTATGCCGGAGTTGAAAATTACATTCGAATACTCGAAAAGGAAGCATACAAGAGGGGATATGTGCAAAGCATGCTTGGAACTACAAGAAGAATAGCTGCTGTTAAATCACACAATATTACTGCAAGGAGAGCAGCGCTAAGGGAAGCTGTAAATATGCCAATACAAGGTACAGAAGCAGACATTATGAAGCTAGGTATGGTAAGGCTCAATGAGTTAATTGAAAAAGAATTTGACGGAGAAGCATATATATTACTTCAGATCCACGACGAATTTGTATTCGAAGTCAAAGAAAACAGGGTAGAGGAGTTTAAGGACAAGGCTTGTGATATATTGCGAAGTGCTGCAGCCTTAGAAACTACCCTAGAAGTTCACGACAGTATCGGGAAGGATTTGTCCGAATTGAAATAGGCATGTATAATTGTAACAGAGAATAAATTTAAGCCCCATGTGGATAACTATATGGCAAATACTCCCAAAAAGGAAAATCATGTATTGAGTACAATACTAACTCTTGGAGGAATTTTTTTAGGCGCATTTTTGATAACAAAACTTACACACCAAGAAACACCCGATGCCCCATTGAGTAAAGAAAGTACAGCAAAGAAAAAAGAACAAAAACCAGAGGTAAAAATTGAAGAGAAAGAGATTGAAACCGAAGAAAAGATTTTAGGGTTAAATGCGAGGCAGGTTAATATCCTCAAGGTTGTAAAAGAGAAGGGGATTGTAACTCCTAAGGATCTTCAAGCTTTAGCCCCAGATGTATCCTCAAGAACGCTAAGAAGAGACATGGATGTACTTGCAAAAGAGAAGTACATATCACAGAAAGGTAGCACTAAATCAACGTTTTACAAATACATAGGGAGGTAATATGGAAAGAGTAACATTCAAAAAAGTATGTGAGGTTTTTCAACAATTAGAAGTAACTGATTCAAGAAATGATATGACTGGAATACTGTCAGAATTCTTGAAAAGCCTTGATAGCAAGGATGCTCAGATTGTAGCTTACTTGGTACAAGGTAGATTAGCTCCATTCTTCGTAGTTAGTGAATTCAACTTTTCTGAAAAAAGCCTAACCTCTCTTTTTGATGCTCTGTGTAAGTTGAAAGGGCGAAAGTTTGATATGCAAAAGAAGCGAACAGAGCTTGGAGATATTGGAGATGCGGCGGAATTCCTTTCAAATGAACTAGGATTTAAGTCAGAAGATATCGCTTTAGAAGAGATATACAACCGATTGTGGGAGATAATGAATGCGTCTGGAACTGGCTCTGTAGAAAAGAAAAAGGCTTTAGTAATGGGTTTGCTTCAGATTATGAATCCCCTTGAAGCTAAGTACCTAAGTAGAATTATCTGTGGCGAATTAAGAATGGGTCTAAATTCTAAAACAGTATTAGATGCTTTCTCCTTTGTATTAAATGGAGATAAGAGTTTAAGAGAGAGACTTAATAGGTCATATGGTGTAAGTGCAGACTTAGGATATATATGTTCCCTCATAATGAAGGTTCGAGATGGAGCTGATGAAAAGATCCTAGATTTACATATTACTTCAGGAGTCCCTGTGCTATCTAGGTTAGTTGAGAGAGTAGGATCATTCGAAGAAGTTATCGAAAGATTTGGAGATGAATTCTTAATTCAACCAAAATTTGATGGATTGAGATGTCAGATTCATAAATTTAAGAAGAATGATTCAAGGTACGAAGAGAGGATGGTGTGGGAAATCTTTACGGAGAAGCCATCTCAGAGCGGGCTTTTTGAGTCGAAAACAAAGGAATATGAGGTGAGATTGTTTACCAGGAATTTGGAAGATGTCACTGATATGTTCCCTGAAATTGTTGATGCTGCAATGGAATTCAAACAAGAATCATTTGTATTGGATTCTGAGGTATTAGGGTGGAACTACAAGGAGAATACGTTTTTAAGTTACCAAGAGACTATGCAGAGGAGAAGAAAATATGGGGTAGAGGGAATGCAAGCTGATATTCCTGTTAAAGCTCAAACCTTCGATCTTTTGTATTTAAATGGGGAGGATATATCAGAAGTAGATACGAATATGAGAATTGAGAAGTTAGAGCGAGAGTTTTCTGATACCCACTGGGGTATAGGGGTTTGCAAGACTACGCTTGTAAAAGGTATTGAGGATTTGCAACAGATATTTGATGAAAACGTAGGTAAGAAGCTTGAAGGTATTATTGTAAAACAGCTTAAAGGACCATACTATCCTGGTGCTAGAAACTTCGAATGGATAAAATTGAAGAAATCTATGCAAAAAGATCTAGTAGACACAATCGATTTAGTGGCAGTGGGCTTCTACAATGGGTCTGGAAAGCGAAGTAAGCTAGGGATGGGCGCTGTATTGGGTGCTCTCTATAATCCTGAGTTAGATATATATGAGGCTATCTGTAAGGTAGGTACTGGTTTTAGTGATGAACAGTTGAAAACTGCACTCGAAGGATTTCAAGAGGATATTGTAAACAAGAAACCTAAAAACGTAGAGGTGAACGATGTATTAGCTCCAGATGTCTGGGTTGATCCTAAGATTGTATTTTCTGTAGAAGCGGATGAGATTACACAAAATATTAGGGCAGATTTAAACATTGGAGGAGGGCTTTCTTTGAGGTTCCCAAGGCTCGTAGAATGGAGTAGGGATAAGACTTCTGAGGAGGCTACTACGATAGAGGAGTTGAAACATCTATATATAGTACAAAAAGGTAAGAAATAGTACTTATTTCAGTTCGATTAATGGAATCTCAATTCGACTATCTACATATTTATCATGGTATATCTGGCTTGGTGCTAGTTTCCACATCTTTTCTGGAATAACTTTGTACATTCTAATTGGTGATTGGCCTTCAAAATCTTTTAGGTTGTTAACAAATTCTATATATGCTTTTTTACCGGTAACAAATTTGGTATCCAACATCTTCTTTCCGTAGAGTAGTAGTCCTTTTGCTAATTCTTTTGCATCTGTTACTTCACAAGCCTTTCCTTTTATATATATAGCTTCAACATTTTCAACTTCGTGAGAATCAAATATACATAATGCTACGCTAGGATTGTCTTTTATCGTTTTAGAATGTATGGAGTCTTTGGGTGAATACCAGTAAAAATTGTAATCGCTATCGTATACGAAGTAGATATTTGAGATCCATGGATCACCTTCTGGAGTTGAGGTAGATAGGGTTGCGTATAAATTATCTTTCAGAATTTGTTTTATCTTTATATCCATATAAAAATATACTTCCAAGCACGAAATTAGTAAAGACCAATGGTATCTGAAGAGAGAAATCAAAACTTGAAAGAAAATAGTCGGAAGGCGTTGCTCAATATCACTTTGGATACAGGGTCGTATTCTTCCTGATGATTAGGCTAATTATATAGAGAAATAGGGTGGTATGTCAAAGGTTTTTAAGGAATGAAATATTAAAAATATAACTAAGTGGATAGACGACTATTTTTACTTTGATTTATTTGTGTAAATAGCTATTGCATATCTACTTTTCGTGTGTTAGAATCCTTTCACGAGTTTGGGATACTAAAGGAGATACGGGAATCCTCTTAGAGAATAGCTCTAACGAATACCTGCAGTTCGTGAAATATTTTTATCTTCGTATTATTACCACATTCAGCTCCTTAAAAGTTGAAGAGTGATAGGAAGTCTAAAACAATTAGGCTTTTTAAATATCGTGTGATTTGGTCACACAATTCATTTAGTCAAAAAAATTAAATCCAACCAACGCTGGTTGGTCTTTTTGCTTCGGCAAATTGCAAAGTCAAGCGTTTTCAATGAGAGTTTGATCATAGCTCAGAATGAACGTTGGCTGTGTGCCTAAGGTATGCAAGTCGAACGATCCCTTTGAGATTTCTGAAACTTCGGTCGATGATTTCTCGCCTGGGATAGTGGCAAACGGGTGAGTAACATGTGGATAATCTCCCTCAAAGTCAAGAACAGCTCGCCGAAAGGCGGGGTAATACTTGATAGTCTTACAGAATCATAAAGTTTTTGTATGTAAAACTCCGGTGCTTTGAGATGAGTCCGCATCCTATCAGCTAGTTGGTGAGGTAATAGCTCACCAAGGCTAAGACGGGTAGCTGGCGTGAGAGCGCGGTCAGCCACCATGGAACTGAGACACGGTCCATACTCCTACGGGAGGCAGCAATTAGGAATATTACACAATGGGGGCAACCCTGATGTAGCGACACAGCGTGGAGGAAGAAGGTCTTAGGATCGTAAACTCCTTTTATATGGGAAGAATAAATGACTGTACCATATGAATAAGTACCTGCTAACTACGTGCCAGAAGCATCGGTGATGCGTAGGGTACAAACGTTATTCGGATTTATTGGGCGTAAAGAGAAGCGTAGGCGTTTTCGTAAGTCTTGAGTTAAAGACCACGGCTCAACCGTGGAAGAGCTTTCGATACTGCGAGAATTGAGACATGAATGGGCGAATGGAATTCCGAGTGGAGTGGTGAAATACGTTGATATTCGGAGGAACATCAGTGGCGAAGGCGATTCGCTGGTCATTGTCTGACGCTAAGGCTCGAAAGCGTGGGTAGCAAAACGGATTAGATACCCGTGTAGTCCACGCCGTAAACTATGGACGCTAGGTGTTTGGTATAACTATTTAATCCTTCGGGATTTTATGGAAGTATTGAGTGCCGCAGCTAACGCGTTAAGCGTCCCGCCTGGGAAGTACGGCCGCAAGGCTAAAACTCAAATGAATTGGCGGGGACCCGCACAAGCAGAGGAGCGCGTGGTTTAATTCGATGGCAATCGAAGAACCTTACCAGGGTTTGAAATATACCTGCATCCCCTTGGAAACAAGGGAGTCCTTCGAGGGTGGTATACAGGTGCTGCATGGCCGTCGTCAGCTCGTGTCGTGAGATGTTGGGTTAAGTCCCGAAACGAGCGCAACCCCTATCCCATGTTACAAGTGTCTTGGGAAACTGCCTCGGTAAAACGGGGAGGAAGGTGGGGATGACGTCTGGTCCGCATAGCCCTTATGTCCTGGGCGACACACGCGCTACAATGGTCGGTACAATAGGCAGCCAAGCCGTAAGGCGGAGCTAATCCTAAAAGCCGATCTCAGTTCGGATCGAGGTCTGAAACTCGACCTCGTGAAGTTGGATTTGCTAGTAATCGTGAATCAGCCATGTCACGGTGAATACGTTCTCGGGTCTTGCACACACCGCCCGTCAAGCCATGGAAGTAGGTCGTACCCGAAGGTGTTCTGTTCTTTAGGAATGGAATGACGAAGGTAAGGCTTATAACTGGGGTTAAGTCGTAACAAGGTAGCCGTAGGGGAATCTGCGGCTGAATTACCTCCTTTCTAAGGAGTAACCTAGATCTTCCTATCACTTTTTAGCTTTCAAGAGCTAGTTCTTTTTATATTAGAGAGCGAATCGATGGGCGTATAGCTCAGCTGGTTAGAGCACAGTCCTGATAAGACTGAGGTCCCAAGTTCGATCCTTGGTGCGCCCACCATAATCGATTATGAGGGCCTGTAGTTCAGCTGGTCAGAACGCTTCATTTGCAATGAAGAGGTCAAGGGTTCGACTCCCTTCAGGTCCATATTAGATATCAGGAAACGAAGACTAAATCTTTAATTCTTGAAAAATGAACCAGGTTTTGTAGTACATATTTATTACTGTATAGGTAGGTCCAATTTGTAATAAATATTTACAGAATCTGTAGTTGCACATTTAAAACTGAATAGGAAAGTAATTTCAATATAAAGCAAAATAAGAGCATACGGTGAATGCCTTGGCGTAGAAGACCGATGAAGGACGTAGTAGGCTGCGATAAGCCTCGGGTAGCTGTCAAACGAGCTATGATCCGGGGATTTCCGAATGGGGTAACCTGGCTGGATTTAAACCCAGTCGCCTTACAGTAAATACATAGCTGTATAGGTGGGCACGCGGAGAAGTGAAACCTCTCAGTATCCGCAGGAAAAAAGAACAAGAGTTTATTCCCTTAGTAGTGGCGAGCGAAAAGGGAGGAGTCTAAACTCATATTGTGTAAGAGTAATCTGAATTGTGAGTCGCGTTGCGACAAGCGAGGAGGAGAACTCGTAGATTGCTGTTCGTGCAATATGAGTGTTGTAAGGGTTAGTAGGGTCAGCAGCAAGCGACCCGGAGATATACATATTTCATTTTAATAGAAAACATCTGGAAAGGTGTGCCATAGAAAGTGAAAGCCTTGTATATGAAAAGATGAAATATCTCTTCTAACTTCTTAAGTACCACGAGGCACGCGAGATCTTGTGGGAAGCGGCCAATACCACTTGGCAAGACTAAATATCTTCTACGACCGATAGTGTATTAGTTCCGTGAGGGAAAGGTGAAAAGTACCCCTGTTAGGGGAGTGAAATAGTTACTGAAACCGTATGCTTACAAACAGTCAGAGCCGGTATATCCGGTGATGGCGTGCCTATTGAAGAATGACCCAGTGAGTTCGTTGTGCGCGGCAAGGTTAACCATGTTTATTGGGGAGCCGAAGCGAAAGCGAGTTTGAATAGAGCGATTTGAGTCGCGTGCACGAGACCCGAAACCTAGTGATCTAACCATGAGCAGGATGAAATTTTGAGAAATCAAAACGGAGGTCCGAACTATTTAGAATTGCAAATCTATGAGATGACTTGTGGTTAGCGGTAACATGCCAATCGAACTAGGTGATAGCTGGTTCTCCCCGAAATAGCTTTTGGGCTAGCGTCATAATTTAATTCTTGGGGGTAGAGCACTGATTGGATCTGAGGCCCGAAAGGGTACTCAGTCCAGTCAAACTCCGAATACCGAGATGTACATTGTGGCAGTTAGAGTCAGGGATCTAAGTTCCTGTGCTCAAGAGGAAAACAGTCCAGACCGTCAGATAAGGACCCTAAATTATACTTTAGTGGGAAAGGAAGTGGAGTTTCTCAAACAGTTAGGAGGTTGGCTCAGAGGCAGCCATCCTTTAAAAAGTGCGTAAAAGCTTACTAATCGAGAGATTCTGCACTTAAAATGTAACGGGGCTGAAAGTATATTCCGAAGCTGCGGATTTGTGTATCCTTTTAGGATATGTGAGTGGTAGGGGAGCGTTCTATACATGATCGACTTAGCAGTCGATACATCGCTGTGAAGGTGGCCTGTAAGGAGCTGCTGGAGCGTATAGAAGTGAGAATGCTGGGATGAGTAACGTAAAGCAGGTGAAAACCCTGCTCGCCGAATGTCTAAGGTTTCCATGGCTATGTCAGTCAACCATGGGTTAGTCGGTCCTAAGTAGAGGCTGAAAAGCGTATGCGATGGACAACAGGTTAATATTCCTGTACTACTGATATCAGTGATGAAGATAGAGAATTGAAAAGGCAAGCCCCTTAATGGTTTGGGGTTCAAGCAACGAGAGAGTCTTTTTAGGTAAGTCCGGAAAGATGTTTCTACTCCGGTAGATGGACACGAGTTGCGATGTAAAGGGGACCCTCGGGAATCCAATTTGTCAGACTAATTTTCCAGGAAAAACTTCTAACAGTGAGTGTTTACACTCACAAATGATATCTGTAACCGTACTGCAAACCGACACAGGTGGACTGGTGTGAATGCACCAAGGCGTACGAGTGATGCGTCGTTAAGGAACTCGGCAAATTAACCCCGTAAGTTCGCGAGAAGGGGGGCTTTCCACTATAAGTAATTTTTATTTGTAGTGATGGAAGCAGCATAGAATAGGGAAGAACGACTAGTTACCAAAACTACAGGCGCTTGCAAATTCGTAAGAATATGTATAAGTGCTGACGCCTGCCCAATGCCAGAAGGTTAAAGTAGCTTGTTATCCGTCTGCCAGACTCACTTCGGTGTGTCCGGTGGTGGTGAAGCAGGTAGCTGAAGCCCTGGTCAATGGCGGCTGTAACTATAACGGTCCTAAGGTAGCGTAATACCTCGTCACTTAATTAGTGACTTGCATGAAAGGCGTAACGATTCTTCCGCTGTCTCGACGGCGCGCTCGGTGAAATTGAAATGGCTGTGAAGATGCGGCCTACCTATACCAGGACAAAAAGACCCCGTGGAGCTTTACTGCAACTTTGCATTGAAATAGGGTTTTGAATATAGAGAATAGGTGGGAGACTTTGAAGTCCTCTCGTTAGGGAGGGTGGAGTCGTCAGTGTAATACCACTTTTTTGGAATTTTATTTCTAACAGAATCCATTATCTGGATTTTGGACAGTGTATGGTAGGCAGTTTGACTGGGGCGGTTGCTTGCTAAAGAGTACCGCAAGCGCACTAAGGTCTCCTCAACTCGGATGGAAATCGAGTGAAGAGTGCATAAGCATAAGGAGGCTTTACTGTGAGGGAGACATCCCGATCAGTTACGAAAGTAGGTTTAAGTGACCCTTTGATTGCGCGTGGAAGCGTCATTGTTTAACGGAGATAAGCTACCCCGGGGATAACAGGCTAGTCTTGCCCGATAGTTCATATTGACGGCAAGGATCGGCACCTCGATGTCGGCTCGTCGCATCCTGGGGGTGAATAAGCCCCCAAGGGTTGGACTGTTCGTCCATTAAAGCGGCACGTGAGCTGGGTTCAGACCGTCGTGAGCCAGGTCGGTCTCTATCCGGTATAGGCGTTGTATATTTGAAGGAAGCGGCCCTTAGTACGAAAGGATCAGGGCGTGGTAATCTCTGGTGTATCAGCTGTACTACCAAGTGCATCGCTGAGTAGCTAAATTGCTAATGGATAAGTACTGAAAGCATATAAGTACGAAGCTAATCCTAAGATTAAATATACTTGTGCAGTTCGCTGCACGAAAGATCCGTGGTAGACCACCACGTTGATAGGCTCCAGGTGTAAGCATAGCGATATGTTCAGCCGAGGAGTACTAATAGATCGAAAGCTTTTTTTGAAATTACATATTTCTATTCAGTTTTGAGTGTGTACATTGTACACGTTCATTAGCTCTTTAGAACTTAAGTCCTGATATCTTACGCAAGTAAGGTTGTCAGGCAACAGGAATTTATACCTAGATTTTTGTTGCCTGGCGATTGTAGCAGAGTGGAACTACCTGACTCCATCCCGAACTCAGAAGTAAAACGCTCTAGCGCCGAAAATACTTAGACCTTTGGTCTTGGGAAGATAGGTCATTGCCAGGACTTATTAGAATTGATAAACCCACTAGAAATAGTGGGTTTTTTTGTTATTTAGAGCTATTTCGTTGACAGAAATTTTCCATTGAGATAATCTTAGATAAGTAAATTATTATTAACGACCTATATGGGAGATATGAATGAAACTGGAAGTACACCTTTTTATGATTCAGAAGGAAGAATTAGTGACCCAGGGAATGCATATGATGTTGCATATGCACAAGATAGAGCAGGAGGGAATACACTTGAAGGTCAAGAAGGAGCAGCTCAGACAGAGGCTATACTTGAACAAAGAAAGTATAATGTTGATGTAGTAAATCTTTTACAAGAAAATTTTCCCGATGTCTTTTTACCAGATAGCAACTATCAAAATGGTATAAAGGTGCAGGGGGTTATTTACGATCCCGCAAAGCTGTCTAAGGCTTCCCCAACAAAAGTAGAGAATGTACAAAGAAATCTTAATGATGCAGTTAAATCTCTAGCAAAAGACTCTATCTCCGAAGAACATAAAGTTTTTTTTAAATCACTTCTGGAAGGCGAAGTATCTTTTAATGAAACGGGAATTGTAAGTACACCTTCTTTAGCCTTTGAAAGGATGACCAAGACAATAAAGGACTCTCTTAGAGGGTTTAGCAAGGAGGAAATGACAGCGATGAAAATGATCTTTGGAAATATCAAGGAATACAAAACAATATTGAAAGAAGTTAATGAGGAAAGGGAACGCAAAGCAAATGAAATGAAAGGGGCGACAGGTACAAGTTTGGATGATATTAAATCTATACTTCGTCCATAATTTTGAGAAAACATTCAGTTGATAAACCCACTAGAAATAGTGGGTTTTTTGTTATTAATCCCGAAGCTGATATAAATATACTCTCGGACAAGGATACGGAATATATGTAAAATTGATACAAATATATACGAAACGATAATGTTACACATATCTGTTGCAATAGAAGTGTAAGGGGCTTTGTATTTCAAATAACGTAACTCGTCTATTTAAACTAGAGTCAACCCCTCTTGGAGCCCGATCACATCTTTTATGATTTTCGAATACTAGGATCTTGGCTTGGAGAAGGTGCCGGTATAACGGGGTATATACTAGTATACAATATTTGTACTATACTGCCGGTGTGGGGTAGGCTATAATGAATATAGGGTAAAAATATACTAATAAGGATCAATTATGCCAAATACAAACTATAAGGTAATCGTGTGCGAAGGAGGAGACCAAGTTGGAAAGGCAGATGCCATTCTTACATTCTCCGAAAAAATGATGGATATGGGAGTCCCCGTAACCTATGCATCCTTCCCAATCTATGCTACCCCAATTGGCGCATCGATAAGATTGTTCTTAAGAAATGGACTTGACGACCTAAATCTTCCCAAAATAGAAGAATTAAAGGTTAAGATGGCTTTGTATGCTCTTAACCGGTTGGAATTTGTGGATGTTCTTCTCTCGCATTCTTTTTACAAAAAGACCTTAATACTTTTAGACAGAAGCCCTTTTAGTAACGCAGTAACAATAGCGTATGGTTTGGCAAATATGGAGGAGGCCAAGGATACAGAAATAATCAATGAACTAATAGATTACGCTTTAGAATTGGACAAATTAATGATAAAGAAGATGGAACTAGATAATTGTGTAGTACAGATGGTATCTGAGGATAGGAGCTGGGATAATGTTAGAAATGAGACTGCAGATATAAATGAAAATAAGGAAGTTCAAAAAGCGTCGGATCAAATATATGCAATGTACGCAAAACGAATAGGTGATGGCTGGAAGCAAGTTATGACTAAGAAAACAAATGGCTGGAGAGACAGGAGTGATATTTTTAATGACATATATTCATTCTTAATCAGTAGAAATGGTGAACTCGAACCCAAAGGTGAAAAAATGATGAGGATTAGGTATGAAATTGGAATAGAGGAGATACTTTTGAATATGTATAAAGGATATCTCTTACCAGAAGGGCTAGTTACTAAATATCTAAAAGCATTGAGGTCAAACGACAAAGATACAATGCATGATACCGCTTGCGAAATAGGCGTTGAGGTAGGTAAAACATGCAGGGTAATGAAATTTAGAAACAAGTCAGTTAGAGAGTTTGCTAGAAAAATAACTGAAAAAAATCCTGCTATAATAAAGGTTATACAGCATTTCATTAACAAAGAATTTGCGGATAAATTTGTAAAAGCAATCAATGAACACTAGAACCCTTGCAAGACAATTACTGGTGGAAATAGAGCAAATATACCCTGAAGCTAAAACAGAGCTTTCTAACTGGTCTACAGCCTTTCAGTTTTTAATCTGCATAGTACTCTCTGCTCAAACTACTGATAAACAGGTGAATAAGATAACGGAGAACCTTTTTAAACAATATTCGACAGCGAACATGCTTGCAAATGCCAAGTATGAGGATATCGAGCATACCCTGCGGGGTATAAACCATTTTAAAACCAAAGCTAAACATATCATTGAATTAGCTAAGATGGTTGATGAACGCTATGGAGGAGAGCCCCCTAAGACCCTCATAGAGCTTCAAACTCTTCCGGGGGTAGGTTACAAGACTGCGAATGTATTTTTAAATGATCTGTATCATTCCAATCAGGGTATTGCAGTAGACACTCATGTGAGTAGAGTAGCTAAATCATATGGTTTAACGAAGGAAACGGATCCTACTAAGATAGCCCATGACCTTGAAAAGCTCTATCCAAAGGACGATTGGTACAAAGTTAACTCACTTTTTGTACTATATGGACGATACATCTTAAAAGCCAAAAAGCCTGACTGGGAAAAGGTTGTATTAAAAGAATACCTTGTGATATAATCCATCTCGTAGCAAATAACATTATTAGTATGTAATAGCAGCTACAGGCATTACATCACCAAAGGAAAACCCTATGGCACAAACACAAAAAAGTGCATACGCACAAATAGATCAGTTCC
>Ga0209000_1001311_pt1 | contig 16351 bp, 37 predicted proteins | sample RifGroD2_FD_183998 | JGI IMG/M metagenome (GOLD analysis project Ga0209000, IMG submission 183998) | Groundwater microbial communities from Rifle, Colorado, USA - Groundwater D2 (SPAdes) (version 2) | ecosystem: Environmental > Aquatic > Deep subsurface > Groundwater | place: Rifle, Colorado...
CTGGGATGTATATACTGACAAACCTCAAGAATTTACAATGAAAATAGATAAGAATTTTAAAGTATGGGTAGGAGTTAATGAAGGATATAATTATTATCGTTTTACTAAAGAAGTCTATAATGAGATAGTTAAATATCATAAAGAAAAAGAGCAAGAAAGTATTGTAGTGATGGATTGGAGCTATAAAAGAGAAGAAAATAAAGTAACTTTTAAAGGCGAACAGATGTATAATCTTGAAACTGGTGAGAAGTATTAAATATTGTTTATTATTAGGAGGAATAATATCATGGCAATAAGTACAGTTGGAATTTTAAAAGACAACATAGGGTTATATAATATTCATAATTTTATCAAGAAAAACATCGACATTAATGCAACTATAGAAACACAAAATGATAATAGTCATTACATTAATTTTAATTATAAAAATGAAAGTCGTAGTATGCATTTATTTATGAATTGTTATGATTATAAATCTGATACAAAATATGATGGTTTAGTAAATGTTGTAACATTAGGATATTATGGATATTCATGTGAAATTATTGAAAAGATAGTTAAATATTTTAGTGGATGGTATATAAAAAATGATTTTGATTGTGAAATTGAATATTATGAATAAAAATTAAATTATTAAAGGAGAATAAATATGTCAATAGTTATAACAAAAGACACATGTAGTGGTTCACCTAGAATTAACGGAAGAAGAATCACAGTATATAATATATTAGGATATTTAGCAGGAGAAATGACTATAGGTGAAATTTGTGAAGAGTTTAATCTTACAAAAGAGCAAGTTATAGAGGCGATAGAATGGGTGAAAGAATATATTGAAGGGCAGTTTTGATTATAAGGAGGAAATTATTTATGTTATATGAAAGCAAACATCATGAAAACCATGCAAATAATTTAATAAAATTATTAGAATACTTTATTAATTTAATAGAAACAAATGAAATGAATAATATTTCTAAATATACTATTTTTAATAAAAAGGCAGATATGTTAAACTATTTATTGAGTTATGATTCTTTTTATGGGATAGACAATAACGAAAAGATGAAAAATTTATATGATAGATTAAATGATTTAAGTGATGGATTTTTAAGTAAAATATTAGGGAGGAATTTAATATGAAATGTCCAAATTGTAAGTATGAATATGAAGGATATTGGGATATTAATGATGGTCATGTAATTCATAAAGGCAATGAAAAGTTCATTAGTATTTATACCGATCAAAAATTAGAAATTGATAATCCAAAACCTTATCGTCATGGTGATTATAATTACGAAAATAGGATTGAAGTTAAATTAGTCGCTTGTCCTAAATGTAAGACAGTTATTTTATGCGATAAAGATTAAGGAAGACATATATGAAAATAATATTGTCTATTATATTTTTAATATTTGTAATTGCCATTTATCCAAAGTGGAGTTATAAAAAATGGTATGAAAGATGTGAAGAAAATTCAAAACATCCTGATTTTATACCTTTTAGCGGAAAGAAACATATTTAAGGAGGAATAATATTATGGATAAAATATGTAAAATAATCAACGAACAATTTTCATGGATATTAGAAGTTGATGGAGAGAAAATAAGTTTTCAAGGTGGTTGGAATGCAGATTATTTTGAACGACATTATGCTGGTCTTGGGTATAAAGTAGAACGGATTGATATGCATAATAAATTTTAAATTATTTATAAATAAATGCTTGACAATGGAACAGAATACAAATATAATATAAACAAACAAGGAAGGAGAGATTAATGGAACATTTACTTTTATTAAAAAGAATAATATGCAAACAGGTTTGTATTGTTCTGATTGTGGCAAATGGATTAAGTGGTTAAGTAAAGAAGAAATTAGATTATATGAAAGACAATTAGAATTAAGTAAAATGAGAGAAGGAGAAGAGGAAGAGATATTAGAGAATAGTTTATTACAATTTAGTGATGAAGAATTACTAGATGAAATTAAAAGAAGAATGCAAAAAGTATAAAATAAATGAAAAAATTATATCTAAGAGCATGTAAAAATACATACTATAAACTTGACAGCAAAAGAAAATACACTGTCTATCATGACCCTATAAACAATAACCTTATAGTATTTAGTCCATACGATAATTGTAATGTTGATTCTGTTTGTGGATCTATAAGGAATGAGGCATATTTATATTTGATTAATGAATTAAATATAAATAAAAATATAGTAGTTAGTTGGTCACAAATAACTGGGGGCAACAAGCGACTATACTGTTTATTATGATATAGATGTTGATATGCTAAAAAGTAAATCACATAAAGAAATATTAAGTATAATTAATAATAGTATAAATACTAATAGTGGTAAATGTTGTGGATATAAATATACGCAAGTCAAGGATGGTAAAGAAGATAAAATAACTCCTGAAGCTATGAAACAATTTAATATGGTTATGTTTGATAATATAAACAGTAATGAATATATCAATTAAAAAATAAAGGAGATAATACATATGAATAACAATGATAAAATTACTAGTATATTTAGAGGAAAAGTATCGAGAAAAGTATTTAGAGTTGTAAATAGATATTCACAATATAATATATACCATGATAAACCATACATACAAGGATATAAAGAGTTTATTAAACATGATATATTTTATAAATGCGAAATAGAAAGACCACCATTTGAAGCAGGAGAATCAGTTTACATAAATGAGCTTGATTTAACAGTTGCAATAGAAAAAAGAATCAGAAGTACAAATGAGGAATATGTTTACAACACAGATTATTATTTTGATATTATTGAGGATGAGAAAACTAGAATAGAAGCAGAAAAAATATTAGAAGAAGAATTAATTAAATATAATGAACAGCAATTAAAGCAAAATAAAAAGTGGTATCAGTTTTGGAAATAAATTAATTTTAATCATTTATTCCATTGAAATAAATAGGAGGTATACATATGACTAGAGAAGAAATAATTAATAAAATAAATAAAGTAAAAGCAATGAATTTACCACATATGAATTATGTAAAATTAAAAGAATATTATGATGAAATATCAGGATTTGAAGAAACAGAAGAAAATATTAAAATAATGGATGAATATTTAAATAATTATCTTGACCCTAAAAATGAAATATTTGAAAATGGATGTTGGTTTTGTAGTAATAAAGATGTATATTTATATTGGGGAATAACTCATGGTATCGCACATTCCAATTGTTGTGGATTAGAGTATAAGTGTTATCATTATTCAGACGATATTTGTGAGGATAAAAAATTGTTTAATGGTAGAATAAATATAAAATTACAATATCATCCTGATGGATTTGTGATTAAAGAGATTGATGAATAATATTTAAAATAAGGAGGATTTTATTATGCAATCACAATTAACTGAAGAAGTAAAGTATCATGGATTATTGCTAATACAGTTTTAAATGGTTATGGATATGAAAATTATCGTCTTACAGAAGACCCTAATATGCCTGAGTATAATTATTGGGAAGAAGCAATGTTATGGGCAAAGAGTAGAAATTATTTTCCTGATTTGTCCGAGGATGAATTATTTGTAATTTTGAGAAAATATGATAATTGGAATGAATTTGAGAAAGGTTGTATTGAAGGTGGATACAAGAAGTAGTTAAAAATATAAATTATAATTTAAGGAGGTGAAATATAATATGAATAAATTGCTTATCGCTAACGAAAATTTATTTATTGGAGAGAATGAAGATGGTTATTTTACAACAGAAAAATTACATGAGGCAAAAGATTTTAAATGGTGCTGGTTATTTGCTCCAAGAAAATATTTCTTAGAGGGAATTAGAAAGCGTTTTGGCAATAAATTTAGATGGTATATATAATATTAATACAATAATAAAATAAATTAAAAGGAGAAATGATTATTATGTTCAATATGTTTAGCACCAAGAAAGTTACCCACTCAGAAAGATTAAATCAGGCAAAATCAAGAGTTTCTTCGGCATTATCTATGTTTGTACAAGCAAAAGAAGAAATGATTAATGCTAAAAATCAATTGCATGATACTATTGACAATATTAATAGTGAGATTGATGATTTGAAAATTATTAGAGAAAATGCTGTTAGTGAGTTAGGTAGTTATGATATGTTAATTGAGAAGTTTGATGAGTTTACTTTGTAGGAATAGTAGTATTAGTAAAATACATAATAAGTAGTCTTTATGAAATTAAGGACTACTTATACAAATAGTATAAATAAATTTAATTTAATGAAAAGGAGAATAATTATGAATATATTACATCAAAAATTACCAATTAATAGTGATGGAGAATATTTATTAAAATGGAGTGAAATAGCAAAAATACATAATTCCATTAATAATGCTTTGCCAGAAGATTATATAGTGATAACATCACCAACGGATATTATTAAAATTGATGGTGATTTTAAAGTGATTAAAATTGATTGTAGAGAATATTCCTATAATGAGTTGATGGAGATTATTGAAAAAGCAGAAATGTACGATGGATTATGTAAATAATATAATCAATTGTTACTTTAGTAATGATTTATAATAAAGGGGTGAAAACTTATTAAATTAAAAGATAAACTTAAAGAAATAGAAGATTTTAAAGAACAGATAAGAAAATCAAAATATCAAACTTATAAAATTGAAAATAATCATGGAAATCTTGTAGGAACAACTTATATAAAGGAAAAATTTGATTATGGATTTCATATGTATTTTATTTATGAACCAAGTGATATAAATCCTCTGTCTGGTAAAAATGGTATTGTATCAGAAATGTACTATGATTTAAGAAATAAAAAATACTATATAAAAAGAAATCTTAAAGATGTAAATTTTAGTGTTAGAAATGTTGATAGTATTTTTCCAGCAAGTAGAAATCAACGACAAGAAATATTTACTCTATTATCTACTGTTAATAATCAAGAATTATATGATGCAGCTTACTCATACTTAGGTAGTATGGGCAATGAAAAATCAGAAATGTATGGTAGGTTTTTTCATAGACTTATCACTGAACATAGTTATTTTGAATTACTTTATAAATCTGGTATAAGAATGTCAAATAAAATAAAAATAATAAATAAAAATGGAAGTAATCCCTTAGATATTTTAGGCGTAAATAAAACTCAATGGAAAATGATTACTAAATATAATATACCTGCAAATTATTTTACAAATTATAATTGTGAGAAAAATAAATTAAGCAATGAAAATGATACACAAGCAATTAATTATTTATCTTACATAAAAATGTTAGAAAATGAATTTGGCATAGATAAAATAATTGAATTTTATAATAACGAATTTAATTATATTTATAGTGAAAATAGTTATAGAACAGCACTTGAAATAGCTAAAAATTATAATTTACCTATTAAAAATTTTTTAAGATACATATATTTTGAGTGTGATGTTTCGCAAGGTTTAAATTCTTCTATTGCTATAGAGCAATATAGAGATTATATAAGAATGACTACAGAAATGGGATATGAAAGATTTGATAGATATCCTAAACATTTAAGAACTGCACATGATATTACTAGTAGAAATTATAGAGTAAAACTCAATGAATTAGAATTAGAAGAATGGCAAGAAAGATATGAAGAAAATAATCAATATCAATATGCATACAATGGATATAAAATATTTCCACCTTCAAAACCAGATGAATTAATTAAAGAAGGGAATATATTAGGGCATTGTGTCGGAAGTTACGTTAATAAAGTTAAAAAAGGATTATCTGTAATATTATTTTTAAGAGATAAAAATGATATAGATCATCCATTAGTTACAATAGAGGTAAAAGATAAAAGAATTATTCAGGCAAAAGGTAAAATGAACGAATCACCAAGACCAGAGGAAAAGAAAGTAATTAAAGCGTTTGCTGAAAAATTTGATTTAGCGATATAATAATAAAATAAAAAAATAATATAATAAAAAGGAGAAATGTATATTATGAAAATTGAATTAGGTATGAAATGTAAACAAACAAAGGCAATTGAAAAGTTTGCGTTTGATTTTGTGGGAATGGAGTTTGAGATTATTAAAGTAAATGATAATATTATTATGGGCAAAGGTGATAATGTGTGTTTCGGCATTGATATTAATGAATTTGAAAATTATTTTGAGCTGGTTAAGGAAGAAGTTGAAGAAAATATTAAAGATATTAAACAAGAAAAAGTTAGAACACATGCAAAATTAGGTGATATAATAGAATTGTCAAATGGTTTAAAAATGGAAATATGTATAGATGAAAAATATCCACAATTTTATAGAACAGTAGATATATTTAAAGATAAAAATGTAACAACTGAAATATCAGAACATAGTTTGAAAACATATTGTATAGGTAATAAAGTTTGGGGATATGGTTACGATGAATTTGCAATAGTAAATATTAAACATGGAGAAGTTAAAAGTGAAGAAATCAAAGAGACAAAAAATGATAAAAGAAAATCAGAAGTTAAAGAAAAACCAAGTAATCAAGTATATACATATGAGATGATACCCCATAAAATCAATTGGAAAATAACACATAATGGTGAAATCATACATCAAGTAATTGATTCTGGTAGTGAATCATATAAATTAATAACTAATGGAAATACAACTATTATTATTTTAGATGATGGATGTAAAGGCGTAGCAAAGTGTTTGCCTAGTGATGAATATGACTTAGATAAAGGAGTAGACATCGCATATACTAAAGCAATGATTAAATCTTATCAGAAAAAGTTAAAAGGATTAGTAAAATAACTCTTGATAAAATATAAAAATAATTATATAATATAATAAAACTAGAAAGGAGGAAATTACATATGATTGACATGGAATATAAGAATGAGACAAGTTTGAAAATTGATTTCGCTTTTACGGACGAATTCGGTCAAGAGAGTAGACTTATCAAAACTGTGACAAATGCTGTATTCATTGATAAGAATCAATTTGAGTTTTTAGTGGATGAATTTAAATTGTTTTTGATTGCATCAGGATATTCACCTGAGACTGTTAATGCTATTCAAATTGTTGAAAATGATTAATATATGACCAAACTTATCTTTTGCTATAATTTAAAAACTAAAAAAATAAAAAATACATATAAAAGGAGAAATTATTATGTTTAAAGAATTATTCGAAGAAACTAGTTTAAAAGGTAAAATGATTATTGGTGGAGTTGTAGTATGTGTTGGATTAATAGGATTTTCATTATTTAAACCTTGGGTTACTGTACCAGCAGGATATAGGGGAGTGGAAATGAACTTTGGAGCAGTTCAAAATGAAGTTTTAAATGAAGGTATTCATTTAAGAATTCCCATAAGAGATAGTTTTGAAATGATCGAAGTTAGAGAACAAAAAGTAGAAGCAAATTGTAGCGCAGCTTCAAGCGATTTGCAAATTGTTAATAGTAAAATTGCATTAGTATATAAAATAGACCCTAAAACTGCAAATCAACTTTATAAAGAAGTAGGTACATCATATGATAATAAAATTGTTGCTCCTACTGTTCAAGAGTGCGTAAAAGCAATAACTGCAAAATATTCAGCAGAAGATTTAATAAAACAACGTGAAGCAGTTAGTCAAGAAATGAGAATAATGTTACAAAATAAATTAAATTCTTATAAAATGACAATTACTATGTTTAATGTTGCAGATTTTAATTTTAGCGAAAGTTTTAATAATGCTATTGAAGCAAAACAAACTGCACAACAAGAAGCATTAAAAGCAGAAAATGAATTGCAAAAAGTACAAGCAGAAGCAAAGCAAAAAGTAGAGCAAGCTAGGGCTGAAGCAGAATCATTAAGAGTTCAAAAAGAACAAATTACACCTGAAATGCTTGAATTAAGAAGAATTGAAGCAATGAACAGGGCAGTTGATAAATGGGATGGTAAAATGCCTGGGACTATAATGGGTGGAAATGGTGCAGTACCATTTATTCAAATGAATAAGTAAATTTAATTTAATAAGAGAATATTATTATATATTCTCTTATTAAAAAATATTATAAAGGAGATTAGAAACATGTGCGATTACTATGAAGAATCACCTTATTATGAACCAACTTTAGCAGATGAAATATTAATAGAATATCAACAGAAAATGAAAAATGCTTTATTAGAAAGTGTTAAGTCACAAATTGAAAACATCAAAGAAGAGAATGAAAGATTGAAAGAAGAAAATAAAAACTATAAACAACGTGAAAGAGATATATTAAATAAAGAAAGTAATTTAAAATATAAAGAAGAAAATATTAAAAGAGAAGTTACTAATGAATTTTATCAAAGTAATATTGGTGATAGTTTAAAGCAATATATAGAAGAGTGTGAAGTATGGTTCGCTAATATAAAGCATTATCAAAATGAAAAATGTAATTTATGTAATAAAGAAAGAAAATTAGTTGCAAAATTTCCAAATGGCGAGATTACTAAAACTAATTGTACTTGTGCAAAAATGTTAAGTAAATATGTTCCTGCTATAAGTGCAACTACAATGATTAGATTTAGTAAACGAGATAGTAGATATTCTTCAGAAAGAAAATTTTATTTTAGTAGAAGTTATTCTCCTAGTAAAGATAGAAATAGTTATGATTATGATTATCAAGAATTTAAAATATATCATGTTGTTAATGAATTTAATGAAAGTATTATTGATTTGCATAAAAATAAATCATATGGAGAGAGATTAGGATTTAAAAGTAAAATAGAATGTCAGAAGTATTGTGATTATTTGAATAAGAAAGATGATAATTGCGAAGAAATTAAATTAGATGAAGAATAAAAAAGGGGAGATAACATGATCATTAAAATTGGCAATACATATTACAAATCTACAGTAGAACCAATTCTATTAATACTTAGTGAGTCAGAAAAAGAATATATTACTAATATGAGTGAAGAAAATAAGAAGTATTGTTCATTTCCTAATGAGAGTAATATAGATAAAATTAAAGAATTTATGAATGTTCCTGAGTGGATACTTAAATGTGTTGACTAATAGAATGAAAAAACAAATTAAAAAATTATAAATCAGTAAAGGAGATATTTATATGCCAGAATTAACAGGTAAAAAAGTAAAAGTAATAAATACAAATGGATTTCAAAATGATGATAATTATGAATTATATTTATATTTAGGGCAAACAGGTATAATTAGTGATCATAAAACAACAATACATAGATTTACTATAGAATTTGATGATGAATTGATGGAAAATATTGATTATGATAATAATAAGTTATTATTTGCTATTGATAATGTAAAATTTATAGATGAAGATGTTATAAATGGTATAAATGTAGAAATAGTATCTAATAATAGTAGTAATATAAATTTACAAAATATAATTAAACAAATATTGAATGTAATAGGTGACTACGAAGGTAGTAAATTGTCATTACATATTTGGCCTTTTAGTGAGATATGTATATACGTATATGAAACTGAAATTCCGATTGTAATAGACATTAAAGAAAAATATGCTTATATTGATACTGACACAATGGATAATCACTTGACTAGTAGTATGTTAGATGAATTAAATCAGATTGTCAAAATAATTGATGATAACATTGATGTTATTTTAGAGTGTGTAAAATAGTAATACATTATAACGTATTATTATTAAATAAAATATAAAAATAAAAAGGAGAAATGAAAACATGAACGAATTATTAACTAGTTTATTAGAGAATCCAGAGGTATTAAAGGAAATGATTAAAGAACAAGCAGGTCAGTACAAACCATTAGTTTATATGGTTGGAAGTGAATTATTAGATGTTTATAAAGATTATGCTAATAATATTGAATTTTTTATTACCAAAGCAAAAGTAAGAAAGAATCAGTATGATGCTTATGTTGAGGTCGGATTCACGAAAGAGCAAGCTATGATGTTTTTGCTTAATGATATTGAAAATATGAAAAAATCAATTAGTAATGTTACAAATAGTGTAGGTAGTAGGAGTAAGAAAGAAAAGTAATACTATTAGTAATACATAAAAGTAATCTATATATTGTAGTTGGTTATTAAATTGACCACAATATATAGATTAGAGATTATAATTAAAAGAAAGGAGAGAATATTATGTTAGTTGGATTTATTAGTGGTTAATTGTTGCTTGGATTCTTAGTCTATTCGGAGTAAATGGAATTATATTGGAAGTTACTCAACCATTTATTAAAACTATTCATCTTACAAATAGTCATTATTATATTTTATTTGGATTGATTGGATTAATTGGTGGAGTATTTAATAATAATTAAAGGAGGATAAATTATATATGATAATAAATATGGCAGTATACTTAAAGAGACTTTTAAAAAATCAAATAGCAATCATGGAATATTTAAGTATGCAAGAAACTGATGCATATAAAAAATCACAATTATTAAACAATGCAAAACTTATAGATGACCAATGGAAAAGTATTGAAGAAAATTAATAATTAAAGATAGTACTAATCAATTAAATAATATATAAAAGGAGAATAAGAATATGAATTTTAGAGAAGCGGTATTAATCGGTAAAAAAGTTCAAAGTGAATATTGGGATAAGGACAAAATATTAGATACATCTATTTTTAGTGATAAATTAGAAGAATTAATAATAAGTATAATATGTGAATCAGCAATTCCTTTAACATGGAAAGAATTGTTGGGTGATTGGAAATTGTGTGAGTAAAGGATGATAAATATGATTGATACAATGTTTAAAATTCATAATCATTATGAAAAAGACGGTCTATATTTTATAGAAACTGATTATGGTTTGTTACATACTAAAAATAAGGAAGATTATGATAAAACTGTTGAAGATGGATTTATTATTCTTAAATTAGATGATTATGATTATGATAAAAACTATTAAGACAAAAAATCGTTTTTAACGAAAAGGAGGGTTATTATGAAAAGATTTAAAAATCTTGATGACTTAAATTTATATTTAGAAAATACGTATGGTTATGACGAGGAAGAATCAATTTATATGCTTTTAGAAGATTTTGAAAAAATGAAGAAAGCATTGGAATATATAAATCGTGTTATTCAACGTGTAGAAGATATAATTATTTAACATTAGGAGTAAATTAATATGACAATGGAATTAAAATATTCACAAGAAGCAAATAATGGTCACTATTGGGTTAATTATTATTGTTATAATGATAAATGCCCTGCAAGAACAAAAGAAAAACCTTGGCCTAGAAGTGATGGTAAACAAAAATGGGTACAATGTATTTCTAAGAAAGGTAATCCATATAAAAGAAAAAGATGGGTTTGTAAATATTGTGGTGAGATTATGCAAGGCGTGATTAATGCTAATGACTTTGCATAAATTGAATGATAAAGGAGGAAACAACTTTGTACAATAAAATAAAAAGTTTAAATACCATAGTTAACAAAGGACTAAATGTACATAACTTTTACATACCTAATACATACGAAGAATATAAAAATTTAATTAATGAATTTAAATTTTGTACTATACGAACAGACCATAAATTTATATCACAAGATTTACCATTTTATGTATTCAATATTAAGAAAGATAATGAAGAAAAATTGGATTCAATATGGAATGAATCACAAGAAAAAGAATACAAACTAATAATTAGTAATGGAATTCAATATGATAATATTTAAGAATATAATATGGTTGTTAAATTTAATGAGAAAGGAGATTTCTTATTTGAAGCATCTGAGTTAAAAATACCTTTAAGACATATGTATAGGTATCCATTATTATCATGTTCAGGCAATATATCAGATGAAGTTTCACAATGGGAAGTATATAATGCAAGATATGGAATAAATAAAATAAATATAAAAAATGATTTATTAACATTATATAATTATCAATTATTTAATAAATGGTTAGAGATTACTAAATACCCTATTCCAGTAGGTGTTAAAAATAATAATATTGTATTTTGGCAGATTATTGATGATAAATATAAATATAAATAAACTTATAAAATAAAAAAAGGAGATATTATTATGTCAAACTTAACTGTATGCTATTGTTGACAGTACAGAAGAAGGATACTATTGGAATTTTAAAACAGAGGATATGGATCATGATTTGAATGGACAGTGTTTATTACCTACAAAAGAAATGGCAGAAGAATATATCAAAGATAAACTAGGAGTAGATTATTATAAAGTTATTGAAGTTAATATTGAGAGTATATCAAAAATTGGAACATGGGTTTATGGGACTACAGAAGATGAGATATTTGAATATTAAATTAAAATAAAAGGAGAATAAGTATGAACAAAGAATTTATAATTAATTGCATAGATATTATAGAACAAATAAAATTAAATTCGATAGTAGCAATAACCGTAGATAACGAAGAATTAAAATATCAACTTAAATATGATGAAGAATTTAATGATTTTAATTTAGAATGTTTGGACAAAGAAAATGAATTATGGGATTTTAGTGATACAATAGAAAATGTTAAAAAATGGTTAGTTTGTGATGCTGTTAGAGGTATATATCAGAAAATAAGATTAGTGGAGGAATAAAATTATGAATCACTACACAGGAATTGGTTCAAGAGAAACACCTTCTGAAATACTAAAACTATTTGAAAATGTAGGAAAGTTTTTAGCAAGTAAAGGATTTATATTACGTTCTGGTCATGCTCCAGGTTCAGATATATCATTCGAAAATGGCGTAGATAAAGTTAATGGTAAGAAAGAAATCTATTTACCTTGGAGAAACTTTGAAGGATTTGATTCTGAATTTATAGTTAGTGATATAAGAGCATTTAAATTGGCAGAGTTATATCACCCTTATTGGTCTAATTTAAAACAAGGAGCGAAAAAACTCCAAGCTAGAAATAGTCATCAAGTGTTAGGTTGGGATTTAAATACTCCTTCTAAATTTATAATCTGTTGGACTAAAAATGGTAAAGAAGTTGGAGGCACTGCTCAAGCATTAAGAATAGCAAATGAATATGATATACCTATTTTTAATTGTGGAGTATTTAATGATATTAATATATTGAAATTAGAATTAAAAGAGTTTTTAATTAATAATACAGATTTAGAAGAAAGTGATTTTAAATAAAAGGAGGAATAATTAATATGGTAATGTCAATTGCATATGACAATCTTAGAATTGAAGATATAGTAATAAAAAATTGTAAAATAGAGAAAAGACCAAATGGCAATTCAATTGTCACTGGAATATGTAAGGTAATACCAGATGATTTCGATGAAGATTTTACTATTGAATTTACATATACAGGGAAATCTATGGAGTCTAGTACAAAATTATTAGAATATCTTAAAGAATTAGGATGGAAAGAATATAAGAAAAGAAATCATAGAAAACCAGAGACATTAGAAGAATTTTGTTGTAAGAATAAATAGTCTTATAATAAGAAATGTATCGAAAAAAAGGGAAATAACAGTTAATAATAACTTATAAAAAGTTATAAATTAATTTATTTTAAATAGAAAGGAGGTAATTAATTATCATTAAATCTTTTAAAATTCGTTTAGAACCAAATAATAAACAAAATACTTTACTTTTTCAATGTGCTGGTACTAGTAGGTGGGCATATAATTTTGCTATTAATAAAATACAAGAACATTATAAAGAAACAGGTAAATTTTTAAATGATGGTGAAATACGGAAACAACTTACTCAATTAAAAAAGAATAATGAAAATTATAAATGGTTATATAAATATAGTAATAATATAACTAAGCAAGCAATAAAAGATGCATGTAACGCTTATAAAAAGTTCTTCAAAGGATTAAGTAAATATCCAAAATTTAAAAGTAAAAAGAAATCTAAACCTAGTTTTTATAATGATACTTTTCAAATTAAATTTATACCAACGCATGTTCAATTAGAAAAAATAGGTAAAATTAGATTATCTGAAAAAGACAGAATACCACTAGGAAAATATATGAATCCTCGTATAACTTATGATGGATTAAAATGGTATTTATCTATAGCAGTTGAAATTGAAGATAATATCAAACCTATTTTAACTAATGAATCAATTGGTATAGATGTTGGTGTAAAAGATTTAGCAATATTAAGTAGTGGAATAAAATATGAAAATATTAATAAGACAAAAAGAATAAAGAAATTAGAGAAAAAATTAAAAAGATTACAACGTAAAACTAGTAGGAAATATGAGAAAAATAAACAAGGAAATAAATTTATTAAAACAAAAAACATAAATAAACTTGAAGTTAAAATTAGAAAAATACATAAAAGACTTACCAATATTCGTACTGATTATATTGAAAAAACTACAACTAAGATAGTGAGAACCAAACCATCTCAAATAGTAATGGAAACATTAGATATAAAAGGTATGATGAAAAATAAACACTTAGCAAAATATATACAACAACAAAAATTATATGAATTTAAGACGTTGATAAAATACAAAAGCAATAAATATGGCATTAATTTCATAGAAGTAGATAGATGGTACCCTTCTTCTAAAACTTGTTCTGAATGTGGTTATATTAAACCAAAATTAAGTTTAAAAGAAAGAGAATTTATTTGTGAAGATTGTGGTTGTATAATTGATAGAGATTTAAATGCTGCAATTAATTTATCACGATATAATAACATACTGTGAGCTATACAGGATTTTAAGCCTTTGGACTACTAAATCAAACAGGAGTAGAAATATCGAAACTGAGTAGGATGAATAAGGAAATAAACATAAAAGTTAATAAATTGATTTAATATTTATAACTTTTTATAAGTTTTATATAACGGTTAACAGTAGGCATAATAAACCAGTAACCTTGAGAAACCCACAGCCTAGAAATAAGTGGTTGAAGCTGTTAGGTTATGTACACTTCTTATTATATTAATAAAATAAAAAAATAATAAAACAAGGAGGATTCAATTATGAAAGAATTATTAAACACTAAGCTTGTAGGTAATATTGAAGTAAGTCACATTGTAACTACTGCTTTTATTTTATTTTGTGGATATTTAATGTTTGGTGATAATGGTGCATTGAATGGAGCATTACATGCGTGGCATCTAAAATAATATCAAAGGAGAATACATATGAAATGAGTAAATATAATGAAATAGATTGTTGTTTTAATTGTGTAAAACAATTTAATGATAATTTATGTATTGGTTATTGTAGAAATGATAATAATTGTGGCAAAGGTGATTGCACTCCTGGCGGATGTAAAGAATTTGAAATGAAAGAATCACAAGATATTATAAAAGGAGAAAATAATATGAAAAAATTGCAACATGATTTATTAACAAGTAAATATACTGAAGTTTATCATGAAGAGAATTTTAAATTTAATGCACCTCATTATTTTGAAGTATGGGAAGCAAAAGGGAAAGAATCAGATAAATTAGCAATAATTCATTTTCAAGAAGGAGCAATTAAAGAAGTAGGAGTTAATGGAGTTAATAATGAGGATTTGATTTCTATGGTTATTTGTAGACTTGAACATTTTCAAAATTCTGATTTTGCATGTAGAGAAAACACACTAGCAATTACAAAATTAGAAGAAGCAATGCTATGGCTCAGAAAAAGAACAATGGGAAGAGAGAATCGTGGAGTAGAAGGAAAATATATTAAATAAATATAAAGAAATGGAGGAATAATACATAATATGAAAGTTAAAATTTTAAAAATTAAGAATAGTATCTCTAAAAGAAAAATTGGAGAAATAATTGAAGCAAAAAGACTTCATGAATTAACTGAGGAAGAATTAATAGAATCTATTAGTTATATACCTGATGATGAATCATTGTGGGAAAAGAATGATATATTTATTCATGAAGAAGGAAATTATTATGTATATATGATTGAAAGTGAAGTAGAAATTGTGGAGGAATAATTTTAATTCCTACATATAGTTATTATTATATTATTAAATAACTATATGTAGTAAAATATTTACATAGAAAAGAGATGATTAATCATAGGTAGTACAATTTATAGTGATTCCAAATTGATGTATTTTCCTACGGATAAGATAGAAACTTATAGACTTCTCGCAATATTAGGAGATTTACAATTAGATTATATGCAAGAAAGATATTTGAAAGAATATGTATTTAGTAAAGAAGAATATAATGAATTATTTATACAAAGTGCTGATAGTAGTGTCCCAATGAAATTTATCATATACGACAAATGGTTAAAAGAAAAGAAATACGATTACATTAAATCATACTTTACAATTAAATTTGGCAGTAAGGGAAATAATACTAATGGCAATGATAATTTTCCTATTACAATTTGCGATCCGTTTGCTGGAGAAAGTAAATGGATCGACATATTTAAATCATTCGTCCCTAAAAATGACTATGGTAGTGATA
>Ga0209000_1001312_pt1 | contig 16337 bp, 16 predicted proteins | sample RifGroD2_FD_183998 | JGI IMG/M metagenome (GOLD analysis project Ga0209000, IMG submission 183998) | Groundwater microbial communities from Rifle, Colorado, USA - Groundwater D2 (SPAdes) (version 2) | ecosystem: Environmental > Aquatic > Deep subsurface > Groundwater | place: Rifle, Colorado...
TCTCATCGACCATCTAAAATATGTTATGACTATAAAGACTATGAGATGGTGTATGACCACTCTTTGTTTGCTATGCAACTTTTACTAGGAGTATTCATAACAATGACAAATTAAGGTTTTCATTTTTTCATAAAACTTTTGACACTATCTAATTGACATCTCCCCATCCTTCTAGAGTAAACACTCCGCCCTCATACAACGCTGAGCCTACCACTATCATATTCGCTCCATGTTTTATTACTTCATTTATATTATCCTTTTTAATTCCACCGTCTATTTCTATGTCAAAATACAAACCGCTTTCTTCTCTCCATTTTACCAGTGTGTCAATCTTATCTAAGGTTTCTTTTATAAACCTTTGACCCCCATAACCTGGAAAAACAGACATGACTAAAAACATGTCCACTTTATCTATATACCTTTTCAATAGTTGCACATCCGTATCTGGGTTCAATGATATTCCTATTTTTACTCCTGCCTGTCTTACCTTTTCTATTATGCTATCTATATTCTCACTTGCTTCAATATGTACTGTTATTACATCCGCACCTGCATTTATAAAGTTATCTATATGTTTTTCAGGCTGAGTTATCATAAGATGTACATCACACTTTATATCGAAATGTTTTTTTATATCCTCTATAATTTTATGTCCAAATGTTATATTGGGTACAAAAACTCCATCCATCACATCTATATGGATTATGTCAATTCCACTATCTTTCATTATTTGAATGTCACTTGTAAGATTTAAAAAATCAGCTGTAAGTATTGAAGGAAGTAATCTTTTCATAGTTTTCGTACCCCTTTGTTTGTGGTAGTGTCAAATAACTTCTGTTATCATCTAGTAACTATTTCACTTTCTATTACTCTTATATCTACTTTCTTCCACTTTTATATCTTTTTCCTTAAGTTCATTATATAGATTCAAATATCCACCATATCTTTCTTTTGATATCTTTTTCTCGTTAAGTGCTTCTTTTACTTCACAGTGTGGCTCTGATATATGCACGCATGTTCTGTACTTACATTTTCCTTCATACTCACTAATTTCCTTGTAATAAAATCTGAGTTCTTCTGCTTTTATATTTTCTACCTCAAGTGATGTAAATCCTGGGGTGTCTAATACAAAGCCTCCGATTTCTAGTTCAATAAGTTCTACGGCTCTTGTTGTATGTTTACCTCTCTTTGTTTTTTCACTTATATCTCCAATTTGCAGCTTTAGGCCCTCTTGTATTTTGTTTAATATACTTGATTTTCCTACTCCTGAAGGTCCTGCGAATACATTCACTTTATTTTTCATAGCAGCTTTAAGTTGTTCTATTCCTGTTCCTTCTTTAGCACTCACAAATATAACATCATACCCCGCTAGCGTATATACATCTTTTATTTTTTCTAGTTCTTCTTCTTTTGCGGTATCAATCTTGTTGATACATATACAAACCTCAAGTTCCTTTTTTTCTACCATAACCAAAAATTTATCCAAAATACTATAGTTTATATCTGGGCTATTCATTGAAAAGGTCAAAATTACTTGATCTATATTTGATACTGCTGGCCTAACTAGGAAATTCCTTCTCTCTATTATCTCTTTTATAACTCCTACATTGTCACCCTCAACCTCTATATTTACTATATCACCAACGATAGGAATAATGTTTTGATTTCTAAATTTCCCCCTTGCCTTACACTCATAAACCTTTTTATCAATCATGATCATATAACTTCCTGCAACGCCTCTTACAATTTGGCCTTTCATAAAACACCCCGTTTTCAAAGAACAAAGTTCAAGGTACAAAATTAAAAACTGTACTTTGTTCTTTGTTCTTTGTGCTTTTTATTTAATAACGTCTTCTATTTGTACTTTACCATCGATATATACTTGAACTATATCTCCTATTTTTCCTTCTGCAGTAAATTTAAAAGGAAAATCAGCTATATTACATACTCTATTATATTTTAAATTTGATTTTGCTCCACTTATCAACAATATCATTACAGGTACATCCACTTTGTCTATTGGTACTATTGGCTTTATCTCTAATTCAATTTTCCTTAAGCTTGGATCCCTTGTTACTGTTACTGCTGGTACTTGAGTTGGAGCTGGCAACACTGGTGTTACTGGTTTTACTGGTAATACTGGAGTCTCTGGAGTTATAGTATTGGTTTTATCTCCGCTTCCATTTGACCCAAATATACTTGTAATATTATTTGTATTGCTAAGCACTAAATCAACCTTTGTACCCGGTTTTGCTATGCTTCCTGATTTTAAGCTTTGACTTATCACCATATCTTTTGCTAGAGTAGCACTCGGCTTGTATGTTATTTTACCAACCTCTAAATAAGAATTTTCTAATACTCTTTTTGCTGTTACATGTGATATATCTATAACCGTTGGTACAACTACTTCGCTAGGAATTTTGCCAAATGATACTTTCAAATTGACTAAGCCAGATTTCTTTAGATTTTCACCTGCCCCTGGTACTTGTTCTACTATTATTCCTTCTTCTTTTTCGAGGTTAAGTATTTTATCTATCTTTACTGTAAATCCTTGTTCTTCTAATTTTGATTGTGCTGTTTTAGATTGTTCACCTAAAACATTTTGAACTACTATCATTTCAGCTCCCTTACTTACAGATACCACCATGCTAGAGTTTTTTTGCACCTTATGGTTTGTTGGATAGCCTTGTGTTAATATTATTCCCTTTTCAATATCTGAATATGTCTCACTTTCTTTATTTAAAACCAAACCTATCTCTTCTGCTTCACTCGAAGCAACTTCAAAGTCCTTCCCTACAAAATTAGGTACCTCTATAATTAAAGACTGTTCAAAATTCTTTATAAACATGAATCCTACATACACAATGATAGAAATTATAATAAGTGATGTTATTGTGGCACCTATATAGACCGTCTTATCACCTTTATCGTAATAAGTTTCAACAATCTCATCTGGTAATTCATCATCTTCTTCTGGTATTATTTCAATTTTATTTTGCACTTTATTTTCAAGCAAGTTTTCTTTTGTGATATTCTTCCAATCTCTTACTGCTTCTTTTTCATTTTTAACAAAATACTCTTGTATCAATTCTATTTCTTTTTCATCTTCTTCTGGTAACTTTAATCCCTCTTCTTCTGGGAACTTTAGTCCCTCTTCTTCTATTAATAACTCATTTTCTCCATCATTAGGAATATCACTTGTAGCATTGTCTTTCATGATAGCTTGATTTTCATCTGGTTGGTTCACATTTACTTTTTGTTCCCCTGCATGTGAAAATAACTCATCGCCAAATATTTGTCCTTCAGGCTTTTCATTGTTTTGAGCTCTGGTTATTTCCGCATATTCCCTTTTCAAATCTTGGATAAGTTCTGTTAAATTTGAATATCTATCATTTGGATCTTTCTTAGTACACTTTAATATTATAAACTCTAGATTAGGGCTTATTCTTGGCTCAACATTCCTTGGACTTGGCATTTCTTCTAATACATGTTTTATCGCCACCGAGACAGGCGTTTCTCCCACAAAAGGCATGCTTCTTGTAAATATCTCAAACAATACTATACCTAAAGAATATATGTCGCTTCTCGCATCTACTTTCTCTCCCTTTGCTTGTTCAGGTGAGAAGTAGTGTACCGAACCAATAGCATTGCTGGTAACTGCTAAGGTAGATGTTGTCGTAGCAGTAGCTATACCAAAGTCCGCTACCTTAACTTGCCCATCATTTGTTATAATTATATTTTGAGTCTTTATATCTCTATGTATGATACCATTTTGATGCGCATTATTTAGGGCATCCGCAACCTTCAACATTATATTCATGTTCTTTTTAAAATCAATAGTTCTTGAGCTATTGATTATTTTTTTCAAAGTGTCCCCATCTACATATTCCATTACAATGTAGTATACATCATCTTCAACACCTACATCATATATATCAACTATATTTGGATGCACTAATTTACTCGCTTGTTGTGCTTCTGCTCTAAACTTTTTAATGAAATTTTGCTCTTCAATATACTCTTCTCTCAAAACCTTTATTGCTACATATCTATCTAACTCTCTGCATCTGGCTTTATACACAATAGCCATTCCACCTGCACCTATTTTTTCAATAATTTCATATCTGCCCGCAAGAACAGTTCCTTTTGCTAACATATAATCAACCTCCTTTTGTTTTTATTTCTATATTTTCATGCTATTCCTATTACAGAAATATTGTCTTTACCGCCTTTTGCATTAGCTTCCTTAATTAATAAATCAATATAGCTTTTAACATCTTCTGTTATATTATATATGTTTAAAATTTCCATATCACTCAACATCTTATACAAGCCGTCTGAACACATCATAATGTTTTTGTCTTTAGTACATTCAACCTCATATGTATCTACATTTAGATTGCCTAGTTGCCCTACTGCTCTTGAAAGTATATTTTTATTTATTTTGAGATGTTCTACTTCTAATATATTTTTCATTTCATTATAGTATGAATTATCTTCTGTTATTTGAGTAATCGTGTTTTGACTTAACAAATACAGTCTAGAATCTCCAATATTTATTGCATATATTATATCATCAATTATTGTTGCTGCCAAGAATGTTGTAGCCATACCTTGAAACTCATAATTATTAGTTGATTTATAGTGTATATATTTATTAACTTCCACTATTCCTTTGACTAATATTTCTAACGGACTTTCATCACCTTCATATTCTATAATACACTGACAAAACTTTTCTGTTGCAAAAGAACTAGCTATTTCCCCTGCTATCTTACTCCCAACTCCATCTGCGACTATAAATAAGTTTGGTAGCTTGCCAATTGGTTCGTTAGTGTAAAATATTCTATCTTCATTTTTTTTTCTAGTTTTACCTTTATCACTAATGCCATATGCTTGCATAATATCACCGCCTTTGTTAAAGTACAAAGTCCAGAGTAAAAAGTACAAAGCTTTGTTATTTTTACTTTGTTATTTGTTCTCTCCCATCTGTTTATTCCTCAGTTGTCCGCATGCTGCATCAATATCTGCACCTAGTTCTCGTCTTACTGTCGTTTGTATTCCACATTTATCTAGTTCTCTTGCAAAATTGTTAACCACACTCATGTTTGCCTTTTTATAGTCGTTCTCTGCTATCTCATTTACAGGTATCAGGTTCACATAACATAGCAAGCCTTTAAGCACATGAGCAAGTTCTCTTGCGTATTTTAAATCATCATTTATATCTTTCATCATGGAATACTCTATATTTACCCTTCTATTACTCACTTTAACATAATATTTGCAAGCCTCTATTATTTCATTAATGCTATACTTTTTAGCTATCGGCATTATTTGTTTTCTTATATCATCATTTGAAGCATGTAGTGAAATCGCTAAATTTACTTGCGTTTTTTCATCTGCAAATTTATATATTTTATCAACTAATCCACATGTTGAAACCGATATATGTCTTTGCCCTATGTTTAGACCATTTGGGTTTGTTATGTTTTTTATAAATTTTATTACATTATCATAGTTTTCAAATGGCTCTCCACTACCCATAATTACTACATTTGAAACTCTTTCGTTTGTATCTTTTTCTACTCTATATATTTGCTTTACCATCTCGCCTGCTGTTAGATTTCTGACAAGTCCATTTACAGTAGATGCACAAAAGCTACAACCCATGTGACAGCCTATTTGAGATGAAATACAGACCGAATTTCCAAACTTATATTTCATAAATACACTCTCTATAAAATTACCATCGTTGAGCTTAAATAAATACTTTGTTGTTTCATCTATTTTAGACACTTGCTTTTCTACTAATTCCATGTTTGTTAAATAACTGGTTTCTTTTAGTTTCAGTAAAAATTCCTTTGATATATTTGTCATATCATCAAAATTTTCTACCTTCTTATTATGAAGCCAATCAAAAATCTGTTTAGCACGAAACTTCTTTTCAGCATTTTCCACTAAATAAGTTTCTAACTCTTCGTATGTTAAGGATAATAAATCTATTATTTCCATAATATTTCTCCATTCTTTTTTGTTCTTATATATATATCTGTTATTTTATACTATATTCATAAATTTTTCAACTGTTTTTTTATATATTTTATATATTAAAATAAACTACTTTACAGTAGTTTATTATTTCTCTATTTTATGTTTTCTATTATTTTCACTATATTTTCTTTTTCTGTAAGTTTTTCTACCACTTCTATATATTCACCCTCTTTAATTCCTGTTTTTATTTTTTGTTTCTGTATTTTATCATTTACATATATATCAACATACTTTTCTTCATCTATCTCATATATATTCTCTTCTTTTATTGCCAATACCTTTGACATTATGTTACTTCTTTTATAAAATATTCCTCTGCATAACGGAGGAATATTTTATTTATTCCAATCTTTATTAAATTTATACAGTCTCGCTGGTCGATGTGCTCCACGCTCAAAATTTTCTGTCTCTATTACCTTTTCTTTTATCTTCCTTTGAAAATTTGGTTTAGTAAAAGTCTTTCCTAATATCACTTCATACACCTGTTGAAGTTCTGCAAGTGTAAATTGATTTGGTAATAAACTAAATGCTATATCCGTGTATTCTATTTTATTTCTCATACGCATTAACCCGGAATATAAAATTTTTGCATGGTCAAACGAAATATTATCTTGCTCTAATATCTCTAATTTACTTGTTGAAAATCTATTTACAACTTTTATAGTATCTTTTATTTTAGCCTTTGCTACTATATCCTCAGTTTTAACTATTATTTCAACTGTCTTTTCTACTATGCTTGTTTCTTTATCTTCCGTTTCTTTCTCTTCTATTGTTTTTATAGCAATATCAAACCAATTTGCATCCATTATTTCAAATCCAGCCTTTATCTTACAATTGTTTTTATTTATTAGAGCCATATACGATGTAGACATAATTCTCATTCGGGGATCACGATTTACATCTCCCCATGTATATAGTTGCTCTAAATATATATTATCAACTGCTGTTTCCTCTTTTAATTCTCTAAAAGCCGCTGCTTCTAAATCTTCATCTAGCCCAACAAATCCGCCTGGAATAGCCCAATTATTTATGAAAGGATGATTCCCTCTCTTTACTAATAAAACCTGTAGCTTCTTATCATCTAGTTTCCTTACATCAGGGTTGTCCACTGTATGAATAGCAAAAATCAAGACATCTACGGTAACAGATGGTCTCTCATATTTACTCGGGTTATATGTGTCTAAGAATTCTTGCTCTGTTTGTCCTAGTTCATTTAACATATGTGCATTCACTCCTTTATTTAATCTATATTTCCAATCCAGCTCGTATAATCTGCATCACTAGGCATGCGCCAGTCTCCTCTTGGCGAAAGGCATATGCTCCCTACCTTTGGCCCATCAGGCATGCATGAACGTTTAAATTGATTGTTAAAGAATCTTTTTATAAATACTTTAAGCCAATTTTTAAGTTGTTCCTTTGTATACTCATTATCAAACGCTTTTACCACTAACATCAGCAGTTTTTCTGGTTCCATACCATATCTTATAAAATGATATAAGTAAAAATCATGCACTTCATATGGTCCAATTAAATCTTCTGTGGATTGTGTTATATTACCTTTATCATCTAGTGGCAAAAGCTCTGGGCTTATAGGAGTATCTAATATGTCAAATAAAACTTTCTCTGCTCCGATATTTATAGCATACCACTTTATTAAATATTTTACAAGTGTTTTCGGTATAGAGCAGTTTACTGCATACATACTCATGTGATCTCCATTATATGTACACCAACCAAGAGCTAATTCTGACAAATCACCAGTACCTATAACTGGTCCTTTTTCTTTATTAGAAAGATCCATCAAAATCTGTGTTCTCTCTCTTGCTTGTACATTCTCATAAGTGACATCCTTTATACTTATGTCATGTCCTATATCTTTAAAATGCTGCAAACATGCATCTTTTATGTCTATCTCCTTAATTGTAATACCTAGCTCATTTGCCAACTTAAATGTATTATCGTATGTCCGCTTACTTGTGCCAAACCCTGGCATTGTTATCGTTATTATATTCTTACTATCAAGTCCAAGCAGGTCGAAAGTTTTTTTACAAACTAGTGCAGCAAGCGTAGAGTCAGAACCACCAGATAAACCCAGTACAACTTTCTTTTCACCTGTATGTTCTAGTCTTTTTGCAAGACCTGCCACCTGTATATTAAATATCTCTTCACATCTTTCAGTCATGTCTGCATTATCCCTTGGTACAAAAGGTGTTTTATTAATGTTTCTGACTAATGTTTTTGTATTTATTTCATACTCCTTTGCATGTTCTATAAACCATGTTGCATCATCAGAGTTTCCTGAATCCATTTCTTTATTATCGGCAAATGTCTTATTTTTGATTCTATCATGAGTAAGTATATCTATATCAATATCACTAATTATTATATTATTTTCTCTATCAAATCTATTGTTTTCTTTTAAAAGTTTTCCATTTTCATATATCCCTGAATATCCACCAAAAACTAAATCAGTCGTAGATTCATGTACACCTGCGGAAGCATATATATATGCACAAATACATCTAGCACTCTGCGTTTTTATCAAGTTTCTTCTGTAATTTATCTTACCTATAAGCTCGCTGCTAGCTGATAAATTTATAATTATATTTGCACCTTCTAACACCTTGTTAGAACTCGGTGGTATTGGCGCCCATAAATCTTCACAAACCTCAATACCTAACTTATAACCTAACCTTTCTGAAGTATAAATTAAATTACCAAAAGGAATAGTCTCACCAAACATTTGAATATAGCTAATTTTATTAATGTGATCCTTACCCGATGTAAACCAACGTTTGTCATAGAATTCATCATAATTTGGAAGGAATACCTTCGGCTGAATTCCTTGTATTTCTCCTTTATGAATTACAACAGCACAGTTATATAAAACATCATTAAATACTATAGGTGCCCCCACAGCATACAGTGTATCTAGGTCTCTCGTAGCCTCAATTAGTTTCTTCAACCCATTTTGCACATCTGTAATTAACTTCTTCTGAAAAAACAAATCAGCACATGTATAACCTGTAATTGAAAGCTCCGGAAAAGTAAGTATTGCAACATCTTTTTCATCAGCCTCTTTTACCAACTCAATAATTTCATCTACATTATAATCTACATTTGCCACCTTAAGTTTAGGCACTGCTGCTCCAACTCTTACAAAATTGTATTTACTCATAACATTTACCCCCTAACTCCTTTCTACATATACAAACCTTTTTTTATAATATATTCCTTCGCCTCTTTCGATACCAATTTGTCGAGTTCTATATAATTCTCATCTGCTATACATTTTCTTACTCTAGTAGCACTTATATTAGAATACTCCACCTTTATACCTTCTTTTATAAGTATAAATTTTTCTCTATATTTCTTCATCAATTCACTATTTTCTATTATTTTTTCCAAATCTACATTATCTCTATTTATAACTATGTGATAATAATTTTTCAACAATCTATCTGTGTCATTCCAGCGTGGAAAATCCATTAAATTATCCGCCCCCATTACAAAAACAAGATCATCTTCAAGAATTTCTGCAAATACATCCATGTACTCTACAGTTGTCAACTGTTTTCCAGAACGTATATCAAAGCTAGAAATCTTTACTCTAGAATCGTTTTTATAGCATTCTTTTATCAACTCATATCTATCCCAAGCAGGAGCTAAGTCTTCTTTTGCATAGCCATCTGAAAGAGGTAATAATATTACTTTTTCAATTTCATCTAAATTCAGAACTTTCTCTACCACATCCATATGTGCTAAAGTAAGTGGATTGAATGAACCTCCATATATTGCAATCATGTTATCACTCCTCTATCTTTCAATTTCATCTACATACGCCCTCACAGCTTTTGCTAAATCATCTATATTCTCGTAAAATACAAAATCAAATATTCCATTATCTTCTAATGCTAATTTTGTTTGTATTTCTACATCGATTTTCCTTTCATATTCAGGATCTATACCTATAAAAAAGTGTTTATCTTTTATATGTGAATTAACCCATTTACCCAACTCATACAAAGTTATTGGTTGAATCGTTTCATGTGCAAACCATACCGAGATTATATCTGACTTTTTTAACTTCTCATACTCCCACCTTATCTGCTTTTCAACTTCTTCGAGTCCACTTGGATATTTCTCTCTCCTTGGATTATAAACTATTATATCCAAATCCATAAGCTTATTAGCCAATTCCTTTTGCCAATCCGAACAGTTAGTTATACCACCTGCTAAGAAAAGCTTTAATCTTTTATCTTCCTCTTTCTCATTATTATCAATCGCTTCTATGTATGTCATACACATACCTCCTGTCTACTTTTTAACACTAACTTAATAAGTAATCACATTTTACCCTATTACATTATTTATGTCAAGTCATTTTCCATCTCATCGTCATATTCTATTCCTTTAACTACTTCAACACCATTCTTCTGTAGATCGTAAATTGCCATTACTTGTTCATACTCTCTATCGTGTACACCTGGGATGTCAAATGTATCTGTCATTTCTTCTATAACTTTTACATCCAAATCTCTATCTATCTCATTACCATACTTTTTCATGCTAACTGCAAATTGTTTTACACATATATCAGTTACGCAACCAACAACTAATACAGTATCAATTAAATCCGCATTTACTTTTCCAAATTGTTCAATAATCTCCAGTGGATTCTGTGCTAGCATTCCATTAGTATTATTCTTTTTTAAAGTTAATATATTTTCTATTTGTGCTAGTTCTTCCACAAGCTTAGATTCTTCGGTGTCTTTCAAACAGTGAACTGGATAGTTTTTAAATTCCTCTGCTGTTTTTTCATGTTCATCTGTATGCGCAATTACTATACCCTCATCCTTATCAAACCTTACAGCAAACTTAGCTATACCAGGTATAATTGCCTCTACATACGGACTATACATATCTCCTTTTTTTGCGAAACCTCTATTCATGTCTACTATAACAAGCATTGTCCTCTTGATGTCAATGTCACTATACTTCAACATTTTCAAGCTTATAAATTGTTGCAATGCCTTGTCAAATTCATTCATTGCATTTTCTCTTAATACTTCTTCGTCTGTAATATTCATACTAATCCTCTCCTTTTTATTTTATTATTATTAAGTATCTGATAATAAGTAAAACCATGTTTTTGTCTATTTTACGCAGTCATCTCATATATTTCTTCTATTAAATCATCTTTCAAATTATCTAATTTTTCTGATAAAGCAACTGTATAGTTTTCTGGTTCTTCGAAACGTATTACTTCATCTGTCAATGTTTCTACTTGTGCTCTGCAGAAGTCCCTTACTTCTTCGAGTGTAGGCACTTCGTACACTAATTTCCCTTTTTGAAATATTGGTACCATCAATTCTTTTACTATATAATCTTCAACTAACATCGCTTCTCTCAAAGTCTCATCGTTTATATAGTCTTCCATTTTACATGTATCTATTTCCTCATTAGCTAATGTAAGTACATCTCCCATAGCTATATTTGTTTTACTATTGTATACTCTCCATGTTTTTTTAAATCCTGGGTTCGTTATCTTTTCTTTTGTCTCACTTTTCTTTATCTTTGCTACATGTAATCCTTCTCCTGTCTCTATTTCTGTCAACTTATATACTCCACCAAGTACTGGGTCACTCTTTGCTGTTATATTTCTTTCCCCTACCCCTAGTCCATCTATAGGTGCACCTTCTTCTACTAATCTCTTTATTTCAAACTCATCTAGTGAATCTGATATTGTTATCTTTACATAATCAAGCCCTGCGTCATCTAACATCTTTCTTGTTTCTTTTGATAATGTTAATAAGTCTCCACTATCTATTCTTATGCCTCTAAGTTTATGTCCTTGTGGTTCTAAGATTTCCTTCGCAATTTTTATTGCATTTGGTATACCTGATTTTAATACATCGTATGTATCTACCAAAAGAGTTGTAGTATCTGGATATCTTTTTGCATATCTCGCAAATGCTTCATACTCATTTTTTGCTTTTTGTACAAAACTATGAGCCATTGTCCCCATTACAGGTATACCATACCTTTTACCAGCAAGTACATTGCTAGTTCCAGCCATACCACCTATGTAAGACGCTCTTGCTCCATTTATCCCTGCTGTAGCACCATGTGCACGTCTAAGTCCAAACTCCATTACTCTTCTTCCATCAGCTGCCCTTACAATTCTTTCAGACTTTGTTGCTATTCTTGTCTGATGATTTATTAAGTTTAAGATAGTAGTTTCAACAAATTGTGCTTGTGCCACAGACCCTCTAACAGTCAGTAGTGGTTCATTTGGAAATACCACAGTTCCTTCTGGCATAGCCCATACATCACATTCAAATTTGAAATTTCTTAAATAATCTATAAACTCTTCATCAAAAAGATCTAAAGTTCTCAAATAATCCAAATCATCTTCTTCAAACTTTATGTTTTGCACATAATCAATAACATTTTCCAGACCCGCAAATACTGTAAAACTTGCTTTGTCAGGATTCTTTCTAAAAAACATATCAAAGCATCCTATTTCTTCTTCATCCTCTGTATATATTTGCATCATAGTTAATTGATATAAATCAGTAAGTAATGTTAAGTTTTCTTCATTTCTAATATTAAATTTCATAAAATCCTCTCCTTTTAATTTTATTGTTATTAAGTATTTGATAATAAGTAAGCCTGAAAAGATATCATTTCTTGTTGTTTTTTATTCTTAATTTGTTCCCTAATCAATACTTGCTGTATGCCTATTATTGTGAATAAGCTCATAGACTCGCCATTTTCACTTTCTGGGTCCTCTCCATTATCATTAACTGTTAATTTATTAATTTGAAAGAGGCCATAATCATCTAATGTCTCATTCCCTGTAATCTCTGCCATCTAACTACCTCCTTCGTACTTTTTCTTGTTTACTTATTATCATTATATTAATATCTTTTATGTATATTACCATTATTTTAAAACCATGTCAAGTACTTTATACAAAAAAGATATTATCTTTTTTATATAAAGTACTTATTTGTAATACTAACCAATCTTTAAACACCAATAAAAAAGCCACCCCTGGTAGCTCCTATCTATAATACTTCATTATTTTTCATCACTTTAAAATCTTGTCTATATATTCTATCCTATATTTTATTTTCTCCTCACCATATAAATCAAAAAAATACTCTAACGCTGGCTTATATTTATTTGTAAGCATATTTCGAACTTTATCAGGATTAATTTTTATAAACTCTTCTACCCGCTCTGGTGAAGTGTTATCAAATAAGTCCTGTATCTTTACTTCTCTAGCTATTTTATTTTCATTTATCCTCTTTACATAATCCATATAAGGTTCATCATCTACATGAGTGAGCAATTTTAATGCTGCAATTACTTCATCATCAAATCCTCTTCTCTCAAGATCTTCAAAAGTCATATGTGTATCCTCAATTATATCATGTAAAAGTCCTACTACCTTTTCTTTTTGCTCTTTTAAATTAATCATAACCCTTAAAGGATGTAAAACATACTCTTTACCCAGTTTGTCCTTTTGCCCCTCATGAGCAAAAACCAATAAACTAATTGCCTTCTCTAATTCTGTCATATCAATCACCATTCCCTTTTAATTCAACTTTTTCCTCAATATATCATAATAATTTATGCCCTTAGGTTTTATAAGTTTAATTGTCTTCTCAGCTTTCTTTATATATATATCCTCTTTACCGCTCAATTCTATCCCTTCTTGCCCATCTATCGTAAGCATAGGTACTTCTTTCTCATTTTCTGCCTCTTCACTCAACTTTACACAAATCCTATGTGTATACGAAACCACTATAGGTCTTGCACTTAGCGAGTGCGGGCATACCGGAGTTATAACCATCATAAGTGCATCTGGCATTAACAACGGTCCCCCAGCTGATAGGTTATAAGCTGTCGAGCCTGTTGGTGTTGATATTATTACTCCATCAGCAAAATATTTATCAACATATTTCCCATTAATATGAATCTCTACTTCTATCATTCTCGAAAACGACCCTCTATTGATTACTATGTCATTTAGTCCTATCATGTCTTTTCTGTCCGGATCAGATGTAATACTTGCCTCCACCATTATCCTCTCTTCTATTTCATACTTTCCTTTTTCTAAAAAAGTAACTATATTTTCCATATCACCAATCTCTACTTCTGCTAAAAAACCTATTCTTCCAAGATTTATCCCTATAATAGGTACATCATAATGGTATACCTCACGTGCTAATCCAAGTATTGTCCCGTCCCCACCTATTGCCATAATAATATCTATATTTTTATCTGGTATCTCGCTTAACTCTATACAATACTCTTTTAATTCAATCTCACAAACCCCTCTATAATTAATCCAAATACTCTTGTTATGACTCTTCAATATGTCTACTAACCTTTTTGTTACTTCAAGTCCTATATCTTTATCCACATTTGTATATATTAAAATATTTTGCATTTTATCGCCTCTTTTTAAATAATATATTAAGATTTATTTTATCAAACAATTTATCATTTGTCTATTATTTTTTATTATTTCATAGAATAGAACAAAAAGCGCACAAAACTTTTTCAAGTCTTATACGCACACACTATTGACAAACAATATTTATTTATTTTTTGTCATCTTCTTTTTTAATTTCATCTTCATTAACTTCTACATTCTCTTCTTTTTTCATTTCTTCTCTTTTTATTTCTTCTTCATTTATTTCGTCTTTCGTCTCTTCTTTTGGTTCTTCTGATTTTTCCTCGGTAATTTCTTCACTAGTCTCTTCCTGACTAATTTCATTTTCTTGTTCTTCTGACTCTAAACCTTCAACAATAATATTCTCTTCTACAACTACTTCTTGCTTTTTCTTTTTTCTTTTCACTGCAATTACTATTGCAGCTATCAATACAAGTACAACAACACCTAATATGCTTCCCATGATTAACAAAGTATTGCTTGTATCTGCAATATACTTTATTTCATTTTTTGTTGTTAAATCTATTTTCCATGAATATACACCCTTTTCATGTACTGTTGCATTACTTTCGATTACTTTAAATGGTGTTTTTATATTAACATTAAGCTCTACCTGTTTTAATACTGAACTCATACCACCTGCTTCAGCTTCTGAAAAATCAAGCATTCCTGTTATAATTAATTTGTTTTTTTCTTGTTTTAATTCGAACCCTTGTGCTTCATCAGAAGTTCCGCCACCGCTCATTTCATTTAATAATGTCTTCCATTCTTCAAAATTTGCAACCGGCTTACTTCCTTTATATCCTGTCTGAGTTTCTGTCTTATAATCTTGTACCACAAACCCTTTTCCTTCTAGCTCTTCCTTAGCTTGTTTTAGATCTCCTATATAACTTAAAACATCATTATTATAAAGTATAGCTATATCTAAAACACCACTACCATCCCTATTAATGTTCATGTTATAATCTGCCTTCATACATCCTGTCATTACCATTAACATTGTTAATAATACCCCTAAAAATAATCCTCTTTTCATATTACTCCTCCTCATATTCATTATATTCTGCAACTTCTCTCAATTGTACTTTTTTTACTCAATTTTGTCAAGAGTTATAATGATTTTAAAAATTTAATAAATTTTTCTATGCCTAGGTTTGAAACTACCAGTCCTTGAGGCGTTCGTTTATTATTATTACCTATTTGAATTGAAGATTTTCCAGTATGTTTTTTTCTTGTTTAAATTGAAAACCTTGAGTATTTCTGTGGGCGTATAAATATACCCTTCTCAGAAAGATAAACAAACACAATAAAAAAAGCTCTTGCGAGCTTTTTTTATTGTGCTTATTATCTTAAAAGTTGTAATACTCCTTGAGGAGCTTGGTTTGCTTGAGCAAGCATAGCTTGTGCTGCTTGTTGCAATACATTGCTCTTTGTTAGTGTCATCATTTCTTTTGCCATGTCTACATCTCTAATACGAGATTCAGCAGCTGTTAGGTTTTCACCTGATGTATTCAAGTTGTTGATAGTATGTTCAAGTCTATTTTGGTATGCACCAAGTTTAGATCTTTCATTTGAAACATCTGTAATTGCTTGATCTATAACTGCTAAATTGTCTGTAAAAGTTTGTGTATTAACATTTACACCATCAAGTGCAAATGCTGGTGTTGCTGTACTACCTAATGCAGATGCGCTCATATCTCCTATACTTATATCAAGAGTTTGTCCAGAGTTTGCTCCTATTTGGATTGCAGCTTTTCCTGCTATTGTTCCATCTTCTTCTGTTATTAATGTATTACCAGTAATATCAAATTCTGTA
>Ga0209000_1001313_pt1 | contig 16333 bp, 14 predicted proteins | sample RifGroD2_FD_183998 | JGI IMG/M metagenome (GOLD analysis project Ga0209000, IMG submission 183998) | Groundwater microbial communities from Rifle, Colorado, USA - Groundwater D2 (SPAdes) (version 2) | ecosystem: Environmental > Aquatic > Deep subsurface > Groundwater | place: Rifle, Colorado...
TTGTTCGTGAATATCGGTATTGCTATTGTTGCGAGCGCTGCTAGTATTACTAGTACTGCTAGTAATTCGAGTAACGTAAACCCTTTTTTGTTTTTTCTTTCCACTTTCATTCTTTTCACCATTCCTCTTATTAAATTTTTCTATGATGTTTTTTCTTAGGTTATGTGTGTTTCCTTGCTTTGCATGATTTATCCAGCTTTTTATCTTTTCTGATATTTCTTTTATGTTTTTCTCACCTTTTTTTAGTTCCTCGGCATATTTTTTATTCTCTTTTTTGTTTTTTATTCCTTTCTCCTTTTGTACTGCTATGTTGCCATAGATTACTTTGTTTTTTATTAGCTTACTTAATATCTCTGCATCTGTATTTATTGCTACATAAACAATTTTATTAGCTTAAGTGCTTTTTCTTAAGCTTAGAAGATGTTATCCATGGTCGTAGCATTGCTTTATTTTATTTTTTTATAAAATTTAGCAATGGTAGACATCGGACAAAAGTTTCCCCTTTGGATTATTAGTATATGATTTATATACTTTTCTTTTAGTTTCTTATAATAATCTACAAACTTCATTTTATGTATATCCGAATACATTATGTAGCTTATTACTTGGACTACCTTTTATGACTTCATATAAAGTCAGCCGTATCCGTATGGTATGGTATGGTATGGTATGGTATGGTATGGTATGGTATGGTAAAGTTTTCCATGTTTTTTTCCTCATCTACTGTCTTATTTCGTCTCATATTATCATTTTTTAGATACTTAGTCAAGAATTTTTGTGGACTTTTTTGTAGACTGTTTACACGAATAAATATCCACCCCAAACGGGGTGGATATTTATTGGAACCCTATAAGGGACTATTACAAGCTGAGCCTAAAGGCTCGTTTTTTATTCCGACAACCGCATATTTGTTACCAGTTACCCTTTGAAAGGGTCTACGTATTCTTTTAGTGTTATCTGATCTGAAATTGTATCCTCTTTTAATTGTTCTCGTATATAGTTTTCTATCACTTTTTTATTCCTTCCTACTGTGCTTACATAGTACCCTTTACACCAAAAATGTCTATTCCCGTATCTGTATTTCAAGTTTGCATGTCGCTCAAATATAATCAAACTACTCTTTCCTTTTAAATATCCCATAAATCCTGATATGCTCATTTTGGGTGGTATTGATACTAACATATGTATATGGTCTGGACATGCATTTGCTTCTATTATCTCCACTTATTTACAACTGCATAGTTCTCTCAATATTTTTCCTATATCTTTTTTCAGTTTCCCATATATTTCTTTTCTTCTGAATTTTGGTGCAAATACTAAATGATACTTGAATCCCATCTTGTATGTGATAAACTATTTTCATCCATAGAAAATTGCCTCCTTTTGATTTTTATGCGGTTGCGGAACCACATTTATTATATCAAAAGGAGGCAATTTTTTAAATGATTTTTGTATATCTAAAGCTTTTTGAACCGACACGCATAGCGTGTGGTTTTCTTTTACAATAAAAAATCAAAGCATATAAAAAATGCTTTGATTTTTAGCTCCATAAATAGGAGAACACATTCTAGTATAATATATTGTAATGTATATTTCTAAACCAATATACTTCCATTTTCACTTATTTTTTACCTTATATTTTGAACTTTAATATTTCTTCTTTTAATTTTTGTGCGCTTTTGTTTGCACTATCAACCAGCTTTAATACTTCATTTGACTTATCTACTACGCTTGAAGCTGTGTCTGCTATTCCCATGGTTCCTTTCGCCCCATCTGCAGCTGCAAGCGCAAGTCCCTCAATTGTCCTTAAAACTTCCTGTATTGATGCCAAAAGTTCCTCTGATGTACCACTTAAATCAGTCGAAAAATCTTTATAGTACTGCGCATCTTGACTGTATTCTTTACTGGTGTCAACCAATGTCTTATAATCTGAAAGAATTTGTTTTTCCATAAAATTAAGCATTTTGTAAGAACTATTCTTTAATTCATCTACTGACGAAACTATTGTACCTGATGTATCTTGTATTTTTGTAATTGTATCGTTTGACTGTTCTGCTAACTTTCTAATTTCATCTGCAACAACACTGAATCCTCTGCCTGCTTCTCCGGCTCTTGCTGCTTCTATTGCTGCATTAAGTGCAAGAAGATTAGTTTGTGAAGTTATCTGTAGTATTGAATCAGCTAGAATATTTATTTGTTCAACAGACTTTGCTTCTTCTATAGATTTTTTTAATTCCTCTCCAGTCTCTTTGATCATAATTTCTGTTTCTCTCTGACTTCTTTCAGAACTTATCATCATCTTATTTGCTTTTCCGCTTATTCCTGTCGATCTTTCAGCACCCTCCATAGCTCTTTCAGCTATGAATTGCACAGCTTTCTCCATTTCTTGTGTTGTCTTTGCTATTTCTTCAGTTGATGCCGATGTTTCTTGCATGCTTGCAGCCAGTTCCTCAGTTGTTGCTGAAACATCTGCTATATCATTATTTAAATTTATTATGTTCTTATTTACATGTTCTACAATACTTTCTATAGACTTTGATTCATACTTTACACTTCCAATAAGCGCGTTTACTGAAGATTGCATTATGTCTATTGTAACAGCTAAATCTCCTATTTCATCTTTTCTCTTTAACAAATTTGCAGAAACTTTCATTGACAAATCACCTTTTGCGACAAGTTTTAGAAAATCAACTACTTTTCCTAGAGGATATGTAATATTTTTTGATATAAAATATGTAGCTATTGAGGCTATAACTATAACTGATATTAACAAAGCAATTAAAACCTTGATTGTCAAAGCATAACCTATTTCATTATGTAAATGAGTATTAGCTGCAAGCACTGAATTATGTTCAACAAGACCTCTAATACTTGTCTGATATTTTTCTAAAATTTCTCTATTTGCTATAAAATACTTATATGCCTCGTTTGTTTTTCCTTTATCTACCATATCTACAGTAGTAGACAGCACTTCCCTCCATTTAACAAGGTTCTTCTTAATATCACTGTATCTTTCCTTGTCTTCTTTATCGATCATTACCTTTTCTAAAATTATCATGTCTTCGTTAACTATGTTTTTTCGTTTCTCAATATCTACAATAATTGATTCCTTTTCCTTTTCGTCTTTAGCGAGTATTAAAGCATACACATCAGCACTACTCGCCCGTGTTTGAGTTCTTATATTAGAACTCCTATCAAGAGCTACAAGATAGTCATCATATATCAATGTCATATCTTTATTGGATTCTGCAAGATTAAAATAACCTACTGCTGCAATTACTAACATAAAAACCATCATCACAAAAGCTAATAAAAATATCTTAGCCCTAACTCTTAACTTATTTAACATTTTAAATCCCCCTCTTATCTTTAGTATGATTTTTAATCATGACTAGTTCCTTGTATATATTTAAAAATTAAACTAGTTATTACCACTTATTTCTACATTTTTCTATTTTTCATTATATCAAATGTGTTGTTTTTTGTCAATGAAGTTTAGTTAAGAATTTTTTATACATTTCTATACAAAAAAACACTAGTTTTTAACCTAGTGTTTGGTTATTCTATTTTATAATGATTGATTTATAAAAATTCCTGAAAATAATTCCTGTATGGTGTTAGGTTGTTTTTGATTATTAGCATATGTATGAAAATCAATCGCATTTATATTTGGAGTCGCCGTGTCAAATGCTCCTATTAGTGTTTTATCTGCAATCTTAATTGCTTTTGCTGCTAATCCGTCATATCCACCTATCGCTCTCTTTACACTATCACTGTCTTGTTCAATTGCATAAGTAAGTTTTTCTTCATCAATTTTTATACTTCCATTATTCTTTACGCTAATACCTATATCACCTAACTTTGACCTATTTCCTAAAGACAGTTTACTTAATTCCTTTGTCAATCTACTCAACTTTGAAGTAGATTTAGATGAATTTATCTTGTCTACTACTGAATTAATACTTTTTGCAAAATCATCTATTGTTTTATGTATTGCTTTTTTATCGTCAACTACTGATACTGCTGTTTTTCCGTCTGTAACACCTTTTAGAGTTAAGTTAACTTTGCCATTATCTAATCTTACAATATTACTTTCACTCTTGTATTCTTTATCATCTACTTTATATTCTGCGTCTTTTGCAACTGTCGCTACCTTATCAATACCCAGTACCGATGCTGCATTTCCAGTGTAGTCATTTATTCCAAATGTGTTTTTCTCACCAGTTTTGTTTCCCGAAATTTCCAGCCTAAATGTATTATTTTCATCATCACTTACTACTTTTGCTGATACACCACTATTTGAGCTGTTAATCGTGTTTGACACCTTTGTCAAAACATATTTGTTGCTCTCCTCATCCTTAACTTCGAATGATACATTAGATGTTTTATTACCGCTAGTAATATCAAAACTATACATCCCTTGTGTTAGTTTCGGACTCTCATCTTCCTTAATGTAAATGCTATTATTTGCTTGCACCTTAGCTATTTCTGACACCTCTATCGAATGTTTGGTATATAAAGAATAACTACTAGCCGTACCTGATATTGCATCATCCTTACTACTTACAGTTTTTCCATTAAAGCTGGATGATTTATTACTATAACTAATATTCTTAGCTGCCTCTTTTAAATTGTACATATCCGTTTTTGTTTCTTTGCTCATTGTATTAGTATTTAATATCTTAGACTGTCTTGAAGCTAAATTCTTATACTGAACTATATTATCCAACGGATTTGGTGTTTTTAAAGAATTTGCATAGGACACCATCCTATATAGACTAACCCTGTCAACCATTATAGTATCACCTCTTTTTTACTGTAAAATAGTATACGAAAATAAGGTATACCTATATTTTTATATTATACCATATTTTTCCATAAAAGTCAATCTTTCATTGAAATATCTCCTTTAAAAATCCGGTAGGATATAAGTTATAATATAATTCTTATTACATGCTAATTGATTAGTATTTCAATATCTACCTCTATCTTCTTCGGCTCAGTTACAGGTGTAAACCTTTTTACAGCATTACCATTTCTATCAACCAAAAATTTTGTAAAATTCCAGTCGATATCTTCACCGTACAATCCATTTTCCATACTCGTCAAATACTTAAATAGCGGGTGCGCTCCATCCCCATTTACTTCTATTTTTTCAAAAAGAGGAAATGTAACTCCAAAATTGATTCGACAGAAATTTTCTATCACTTCATTACTACTCGGTTCTTGACGAGCAAACTGATTACACGGAAAACCCAGTACTACAAATTTGTCACTACCATATTTTTTATAAAGTGCTTCAAGTCCTCTATACTGTGTCGTAAGACCACACTTACTAGCAGTATTAACTATCAGCACTACCTTCCCTCTATATTCACCCAAATCCTTCTCTACTCCAGATATCGTATTTGCTTTAAAATCATATATATTCATGCAAACATCTCCTTCTATCTCATACATTATATTCTTTCCATCTTTATTCATTCTTTTATCATTAAGTTTTGTTAAAGTTTTTTAATATAATTTACCTGACGATTGTTTGCTTCACTAGTAATCATAAGAATCCAAAGACGAATTGCATTTATAATATAATTAATATATAAAAGTTACACATACTATAGGTATCGATAATTTTTATATATAGGAGGTAACATTTATGGCTAAAGCAGGGATGAGAAGACCAGATCCAAGCGAACCACATGGAACAGAAAGTAATAAAAAACAAAAATTTAGAAAAAATCCAGAACCTGTAGTTCCTGAAATTCAAGGCAAAGCTAGAGCTGGGCATGAAAAAGCTAATCCAATGTAAAATATTCATTGCAAAATAAAAAAGCTTGAATTCACACATGCGTGTAATAATTCAAGCTTTTTTATTTTATAATATATCTATCATTATCTATCTGTTTTTAGATACTGACTAGCATAAATGCTATGGGTAAATGGAAAATTTTATTTCTCTCCTATAAGTATTCCTTTGTTATTATAATACATCGTTTTTCCACTATCTTCAACATATATTAGAACTTCCTCACCTTCTGTTCTAAACGAAATATAACAATCTTTCACATGTATTATTGAGTCACCACTTAAATTATATAACCCCATTTCTTCATCTTTTTCAACTATTACTAAATTATTTTTGATTGAAAAGAATTCTTCAAATTCATTATCTAATATTTTCTTCCCTGTCGCATCATATAAACCATATCTATCATTTTGTTTTATAGCATAATAGTTGTTTTTATCAGCCTTAATTATTTTAATATCATTTATTTCATCATATTCAAATGGTATAATTATATTATTCTGTTTATCTATAACCCCTACCTTACTGCCTTTTTGTGCTACTGCTGAGTTATTTATAAATTCTTCTATTTCATCATACTCTGCTGGTATGATCTTTTCCCCTTTTACATCTAAAACACCCTTTTTAAATTGGTCGTCATCAGAAAAAACAGCCACTCCATTTGAAAAATCATTTATTGAACAATTTTCTATCTCTTTTATCTTTTTTAAATTATTATCCAATATTATATATTTATTTTCAAGAGATATTACTATGATTTTATCATCTTTAAAATACTCAACTGAATTAGCCTTTGCATATAATAACTTTCCGGAATAATCATAAATATTTATAAAAACCTGGTTTTCATTATTTGCCTCTTTAAGTACATAAAAGTTCTCGTAACATACTGCATTATCATAAAAATCCTCAGATACAAGTGTACCTTTTGTATTTATTATCCCTTCCATTTGTTTATCACCAATTCTTTTTGTTACTACTGCATATCCTTTAGAATTAAATAATTGTGCATCTTCGTACTCAAAGTTTATAACTTCTTTACCTTTACTGTTTATATAGCCCCACTTTTCATTCAGCATTACAGCAGCCATACCATTACTGAAATCCTCAGTATATTCATATTTTGCTTGTGTTACTTCCTTTCCATTAAGTTCAACAAATCCTATTTTATCTGAATCTATTTTATATGTAACCTTATTTTCCATTATTTCACCAGGATAAAACGCAAGATATTTGATAGGTACAACCATATTTCCATTGGCATCTACAATACCACATTTATCATCTTTAGTTACCTTGAAGTATCCATTATACATACTTTCTATATCATTATATTCTATTGCTAGCACTTCTTCACCTTTACTATTTACAAATCCAAGTTTGCCATCTCGTTCTACAATACCTACTCCATATTCAGATAGCTCAACATTATCATATTGTGGTTTTACTACAACTTGACCATTATAGCTTTTGTAACCGTACTTTCCACTTTCTATGAATGGTATAAGAATATCATACTTTTCTTTATTTACTACCTCTTGGTTGCCGTCTTTATTTGGAAGCATCACAATTATTATTAATACTATTATACTAATTACTACTCCCACCAAAACCATTCCAATCTTCTTACTCATTATAAATATCCCCCTTGTACTAAGTTATAGTTTTATCAAACTAAACATGTGATTAATTTTTCTTTATTATATCATTTTATTATTTATAAAACAACAAATATTATTCTACTTACTTTCTATTCTATTTTAAAATCTTCTAAGGCTATCCTTACTAAAAGTCCATTCTGGTGTTATGAGTTCATTTCCAAAATCAACAGAGTACCATGGGCTATCGGCCTCATTATGTTGGTTTTTCAAAATATGAATATCTTGTGCTGGCATGTATCCTTGCGCTAACATGAATATTTTATGGTTTGTAGTTTTGTTAATCGCTACATCCACAACGATTACCGCATGACCCGGGCTGCCACCTTGTATGAATATGTCACCTGGTTTTATCTCTTTTATATTTTCTACTTTTATTAGTTCTTTTGAAAGGGAAATAGTACCCGCATAGCTGTAAACAATATCTAGATATTTTTTGAAATTTTCATACGAATCGTCATATGATTTACTCTTTTCCCATTTTACATCATTATTTTTCACTTGTATTCTATATCCTTGTATCCACTTTTCATATTCTGCATTAAATCCATTTGTAAAATTAAAATTAATGTCTTTATACTTTTTTCTATTATACAAATACTCCGCTCTTAACCTAATAATAGAGTCCGCACATTGCTGCAAATCCCTGTTTCCTAAGTCAAAATCAACAACTGCATCATAAATATTTTTAGGTTTTTCCCTGCCATCATAATAATGGACTTTCTCACCATGAGCCTTAAGTGGTAATTGCATTAAATACCTTTCAAATGAGACTTCATCATAATAGATTCTTTCATAACCCTCAGGTAGTCCAAACCTCTTCTCAATAGTGTTTTCGCTCGTTGATAAAATACTTTTTCTTTCTACTGTATGAGTTATTTCCTTTATACTCTGTATTTGCTCCTTACCTTGCGTGCTCTTATACACAAACAAAATAGCTGCAATTATAAAAATAATAACAATTAGAATCTCAACTACATGTTTCATATTAATCCCCTTTCGAATTTAATTTATATTATTCAAACTCTTGTTTTATCTCCTCTGAAATCATAGAATAGATTATATTGTTTTTGTCTCTTTTTGTCAATCATTAAATAGATAGCCAGTCACATAGTTTTTGTACAAGCTGTAACACTTTTTAGGCTTGGACATATTATATATTAGGGTAACATATCCCAATACATAGTAAAGGAGTGAGTATATGTCGCAAAATGGTAGACATCGCCATCATTCAAATATTGCTGATCTTTTAGAAGATTCGCAAGGTGAGACAGTAACAATTCTTACAGAATGTGGTGGTAAATGTGGTAATGGATTTACAGGTGTTGTTATAAAGGTTAGCCACTGCCTTGTTAAATTAGTTACTTCTATAGGTCCAAGTCCATCGGGTGTTTTTGGAACTTCACGCAGAAGAGGATTATGTGATGGATTTAATGACTTTGATGGTTGTGGTAAATTTGATCGTTTTGATCGTTTTGATCGTTTTGATGATTTTGATGATTTTGGTGATGTTAGAGGTTCTTTTTCACCTCGTAACCGAAAAAACAATCTTGGATCTGTAGTAACAATACCTATTGATAAAATATGTGCTGTAATTAGAAATGCAGTTTAATTAAATGTTACATAATAAGGCTTGAATCCTAGAACTATATGTTCTCCTAGGGTTTATGCCTTATATTTTTTTGCAATATAATCCGCACCTTTAATTCAATATCTAGTTTAATAATATTTATATTTTACAAATTTTAGCACATACTTATTATCATTTAGTGGGATTCTACTATAAAGCCATATTTTTAGTTACTTAGGGAGAGGTTTTATGGAATTGATTAAAAAGTATTTAACATTTATTATTATAAGTTTTATTTTGATATCTGCCTTTGCATTTACAGAAATGAGACCCAACAAATTTAATATATCAACTTCTATTGTAGATAGCACTAGTAATAGTCAGATAAATACTATACAGTGGCATAAAACATTTGATAGACACGATTTATATTCTGCAGCTTATGGGAATGGTGTGTATGTAGCCGTGGGGTCAGATGGTGTATTCAAGTCCTCTACTGACGGAAATATTTGGACTGTCGCAGATAACCACCCTATATGGCTACAAGATGTCGTTTGGGGTAAAGACCTATTTGTGGCTGTGGGAAGTTTAGGTACAATATTGGTTTCGGTAGATGGTAAAACATTGAATAGAGTTTCTTCTGGCACAGACAACGATTTTAAGAGCATTACTTGGAATGGAAATATGTATGTTGCTGTTGGAGATAGAGGGACTATAGTCACATCTTTAGATGGTCTCAATTGGATAAAAAGGCCCCTGGATGTAGGGTATTCCTTATCAAGCATTGTGTGCAGCTCTAGTAAATTTATTGCTTGTACAACAGACACATTTAATATCGTTCTAGAATCTGACAATGGCGTAGATTGGTATACTGTGCAGCCTTATGGGAATCATTATGGATATTATAATGTAGCTTATAACGGAAATGTTTTTATAATGTCAGGAAAGATACCTAATCAGGATGGTTTTATAACCATTGTATCAGAAGATGGAGTAAATTGGTCTTTGGTTAATAACCCACCCCTTGTTAAGAGTATAACGGCTAATGAAAGAAGTTTTGTGGCTGTGGGGGCTTCAAAAAAGGACACGAGCGGAATACTTTCTCAATCTATATATGCATCTGAAAATGGCGTAGATTGGAGAACTCATGAGGTAAAATGGAACGAAAGTTTTTATTCAGATATTAGATACATTTATTGGTGTGGGGATAAATATATTGGATTAAAATATACGGGAGAAATTTTTACTTCGCTTGATGCCTTGCAATGGAAACCGTCTATCTCTGATATTGAAAGCACTTATGATAATATTATATGGAATGGTAGTCAAATAATGGCCTTTAATAAAGATGGGAATATTATGTTGTCTGATGATGGAAGTAAATGGACTGCTTCTAATGTTGTTTTTAATATGAGTACACCCGTTTTAGATATATATAACTTAGGAAATAAACTAATCGTAATTGCAGGCGATCCTGCTACAATGTTCATATATAGTGATGGTGTAGATTGGTCTTCTCTTAATATTGATGACCTAGCACACAGCAAGGTTTTATGGAGTGGGGGTAAATTTTTATTAATAACTAATTCTAAAATATATGTATCTTCAAATGCCACCGATTGGGATATGCTAGAAAAACCTCAATACTTTTCTGTTAAAGGAGTTTCTTGGAATGGTCAAACATATATCGCAGTTGGAGGACAAGGTGTGATATATGGTGGAGAAGGCAGCCATTCTCAGCCATATAGAGTTATTGCTACAAGTACTGACATGATGGATTGGACGATTGAAAAGATTGACAGTATAAATGCATTAAATGAAGTTATATGGGCTAATGGACAATTCGTGGCGATTGGCGACACTGGTACCATTCTCACATCTTTAGATGGTTTGTCTGGCTGGATACCTAGAGCATCTGGAACATCAGCTAACCTACTTGATATTATTTGGGATGGTAAACAGTATATTACTTCCGGCGATAAAGGCACAATACTTTATTCAAGTGATGGTAAAGCGTGGATAAAAGACACTGGTAATTTAACCTCTAGTTATATCTCAAAAGTAGTATTGATAGGTAAGCGTTATATAGGTTTGGGATTAAATACAATCATTTCAGGACTATCATCCGATAATCCTATCCAAACAAATGGGAATGTAGTGAGCAATAAGTTTCTGGATATACAAAATCATTGGGCCGAGGAATATATAAATGAGCTGGCTTCGAGAAATATTGTAAATGGTATTGATGACATAACCTTCTCACCTAGCGTAGATATTACTCGTGCTGAGTTTACTGCTATTATTGTCCGAGCACTTGTGTTAAAACAATCAGAAACGAGTAATATTTTCAGTGATGTAAAAGAAAGTGATTGGTTCTTCAATACCGTACTAACTGCTTATGAAAATGGCATACTGAGTGGTTATGGCAATGCTATAATAAAACCATATAAAGCTATTACAAGAGAAGAAGCTATGACAATGATAACAAGAGCATTATATATTAAAGAGATATCTACGAGTATTACAGAAGCCGAGGCTTCCACCATCATTTCAAAATTTAAAGATAATAATACTATTTCTAAATGGGCACAAGTGCCTGTTGCTATCTGCATAAAAAATAAGATTATCCAAGGTAATGATGGCTTTCTAAAACCCATTGCTAATATTACAAGAGCAGAAGCAGCCACTGTTGTAATGAAAATGTTACAATAATCAAACCTCACCGTAGCAAGCTGACGGGGTATCATGTTGTCATTGCGAGGAACGAAGCAATCTCTCTTTTGTCTTTTAAAGAATGGGTTTGCTTCGTTCCTCGCAATGACAAATTTAGCACGCAGCAGAGCTGCGGGGAATTGACCCTGAGAGATCAAACAAGAAAACAGCATATACATTATATGCTGTTTTCTTGTTTGATCTTATTTCATATATAATTTAATTAGTATAAATAATGCCAATGTTTTACTCACTTACCCTTATTTGTGCCCTGTTTACTTTTTCACATGCTTTCTTTTTATTTTTTACCATCTTCTTTAAAATTTCATCTTCAAGTTCTATATCTAACATCTCAGATAAACCCAATAAGAAAATGGCTATTTCAGCTAATTCTTCTCCTGAATTGCTTTTCTTTTTTCTAAATGCTTCGTAAGCCACTCCAAGTTGGGCATATATATAACAGAATTCTAAGTTCACATCTGTCGCGTTAAAACCTTTGTCTACTTTGCTCTGAAGTATTTCCTTCTGCAATGTTTTTAAGTTTAGCATGTGCTCTCCTCCTGTTTTGGTTTTTAATTAATTCTATCACTTTTTTCAATATTTTTCAATATATTTCTACAAAAAGCATCAATCTTTTATCTTTTATCTTTTATCTTTTATCTTTTATCTTTTATCTTTTATCTTTTATCTTTTATCTTTTATCTTTTATCTTTTATCTTTTATCTTTTATTTACTAGACCATTATATATATGGTTTATATCTCTAAATTATCCATATAGCTTCACATATTAACTAAGGATATTGTCTATACTATAATTATAATACTTTTTGCATAAAATTTAAAATTAAAAATTAAAAAAGGAGCGAATTACATGTGCACATTACTTTATATTAAAGCAAACCCTAAATCTAATGAGGAATCAAGAACATTTAGAATATCTGAGCAGTTTATAGATGCTTACAAACAGAGTCATCCTGAGGATAACATAATTACCATTGATTTGTATAAGGATGATGTATATTTTCTATCTGAGGAGGCTGTTAAGATGCATGTAACATCCCCAGGTGAAGGTAAAGAGCATCCAATTTTAAAATATGCATATCAATTTTTAGAGGCAGATAAATATGTGTTTGCAGAACCTTTGTGGAACCTTAGTATTCCCTCAATATTAAAGGCTTATATCGACTATATAACCTTTTCTGATATCACTTTCAAATACACTGCTGAAGGTCCTGTAGGGTTATGTCAAGGAAAGAAAGCGATGAACATTACCACACGAGGTGGCGGATATTCTGAAGGTGCTTTTGCTTCATATGAAATGGGTGATAGATATTTGAGGACAATCCTCGGCTTTTTAGGTGTGGCTGATTTTACTACAATAGTTGCAGAAAATTTAGATATGATTGGTACAGATATTGAATCGGTTGTTGGGGCTGCAATACAAGAAGCTCAAAATGTAGCAAAAAGTTTTTAATGTTTTTCTATGTAAATAGAGGTGTAATGGTTGCCATACACCTCTATTTGCATCATCATCTATTCTGATATATTTGATATTTTCAACAACAAGTCATTTTTCATTAGTTCCATTTTACTAAGATCCATAGAATCACTATAAATTGCTTCAAATCTGTCATGTAAGTCTTTTGCCTCTTTCAAAGCACCCGTTGCTTGGGCTATATATGCTTTATATCTTGTAATAATCTTATCTATTTTCTTTTTATATTTTTCATCTATTCCTGGAGCCACTAGTTCTTTATATACATCTATGATTTCATCATTATCTCTTGTAGGAAAGTATTCGTGGGGAGCTGTAGAGTCAAAAATACATATATCAAGTTCTCTAAGTATAATCATGTCTAAACTATTTGGATCAAAACTGCAATGATATACTTCTACATAGGTTCCTTTATCACTTGCAGCTTTAGATAGCTTTTTTAGCAAGGTAGATTTGCCCGTTCCAGGTCGACCTTTCAGAAAATACCTTTTTGAAATATTGCTCGTTAAATTTTCAATAAAATCTTTAGATCCTTCTGGTGTTGCAGCACCCATAAATCTGTCCTTTACAATGGCTTTTTTATCTGACACAAAATCCTTAAGCAATAACTCTATGATTTCGTCTGCAAACCTATCAGCCCTCTCATAATTCATATTATCGATGTAGATTTTCTCCCATTCATCATGAGTTTTAAGTGCATTTCTAAAGTGCTCCTGTGCTTTTTTGTAACAATCCCTTACCTTGAAATTGATATTTACTATATCAACTGCATTCGATTCTATCTTATTTATATCAAGTTCCGTTCCTAGTTTTATATATTCTATACTCGCATTAGGCGCTATAGGCTCGACTACATTTGGATCTCCATCAGCTACCAAACCTACTTTCATTGTAGAATTTATTATACCATCAATTGCGTCATTATCAGATGGACAATGTAAATATTCTATGTCATAACCCTCATTAATCCACATTTCTGCAATTGTCTTCATAAAGTCAGACTTTCCAGTACCTGGTCCTCCTTTTAAAATATATAATTTCTTCAAATCAACTAAGTTATTTTCAATAAAACTATAAAATCCTTTTGCAGTAATTCCACTAGCATAATAATTAATTATATTCCCCATCAAAAAAACCCCTTTTCATTAACATATAATAATATTTCATATTACATATTATGCTAGGATTTGTTTTTTAAGAATGTACCTTATTTTATAATTAATTTAAACATTATTTTATTTCTAAAACGCTGTATTTTCTGCAGCCTTTCTGAATGTTTCTACATCTTGTGTGAGTTTGTATTTATTATTTTTGATTACATCTATATACTCGCTAACTATCTTCATGAATTTACTATCTATATTTGCTTTTATCGCTGCTTCATATGCTTCTCTTGCTTTTGGTACCATTATCTTGGTTTCATAGTCAAAAAGTGGGGTGTTATTTGAACCGTATAGCGTAATTATAAGATAGTTTCTTAGTATATTGCGCATATCCTCTACCTTTACTGATTCGGGATAGTTTCCAATAAATTTTTCTTGGTTTAACGCCCTACCTAGCATTTCATTCCATTCTATCATAAGTGCCGCATCTTTTAGTGGTACCCTATTTGATTCTACAGCCATAATATCAATGTAATCGCTAATATCAGGATTCACATATAATTTATACTTTTTATAAAACTCATAGTTTATAACCGGATAGTACATTCCTTCTGATGTCTCAACACGATATCCACTGTCCCTTGTTTCAACTAATAAAGACTTTAAATCAGAATCTTTTATATCATCTAATTTATTAATATCAAAATCTGGTTTATACTCTTCCATCAGCTTTTTTTGTATGTCTGTGCTATTAAAATTCTCTTGTAAATCTGGTAATAAAGTCCTCTGAGCTTTTTCAAACTCTTGAATCATGATTGATGCATCGTCCTTCGTAACAAACTTCATATTATCATCCATGTACTTTGCAGTTTGAGACATGCTAACATCATCTTCAATAAGATTCTTTAAATCCGATACAATATTAGCACTGTTTTCTGCAGTATTCTTAGCGTTTTTTACTGGAATATCTGTTGTTTTATTTTCTGTGTTTTGTTGGTCATTTGACGCACATCCAACAAACACTACAACTATTACTATCAACACACTTAACATATTAAATATTCTATTCATTTTATCATTCTCCTTTAAATTAGATTGACCCATGTTGTCATTTGATTAGTGTTCTTTCCACATGGCAATGATAGTGTTTTATTTTATTATAACCTTTTCCACTTACTTATACTATATTGTTTATTATTTAATTTGCTAATACTTGTGTTTTTGGTTATGCCCTCAATTCCTTTATATTATCTAAATCTATATTATATATCGTTTTATATATGGTACTAACATCAAGTGTACATATTTTCTCCCTTTCGTATCCTAATATTTCTACCATTTTATATACAGCTTCTTCACTCTCGCCCTCAATTTCGAGGTATGTAGGAATAAGTGGCCAACTATCTATTTCTAGCATCACTCCATCTAGCATATAGCTTACTCTCGTATTCTCTTGGTAGCTTTTATGATCATATCCAAGTCTTTCTAGTATTTCATTCATTGCATTAAAATCTCCAACTTCTGTTTCTAGTTCTTTAGTTCCATCTGCTGTGTGTGAATCAACTCTCTTAATAGTAACTGTAGTTTTCTTTCCATTAGTTCTAAGCCTTATCCATTCCATATCCCTTGGAGGATTAAAATCATATGTATACCTTTGAAATTCATGTTCTTCTATCCTTTTTGCACCCATTTCTTCTATCTTCTTTACAATTTCAGGAACATCTACCTCTAATATTCTAACTTCATACTCTGTTTTCATAACATCTTCCTCCTTTGTTTTTCCGGTAGTGTAAAATATTTATAGTACTAAATACTACACCATCCCTTTATATTCAATATATTTTATCAATATTATCTTCCCCCTCGCAATTGGTCACGTGTTATCCACACCACATAAACGAATATAATTTATTGCATTTTACTTCCTTTTTGGTATAATATATTTATGGCACGAGTTCGAATGTCATTGTCACACTGAGGTCGACTCG
>Ga0209000_1001315_pt1 | contig 16317 bp, 4 predicted proteins | sample RifGroD2_FD_183998 | JGI IMG/M metagenome (GOLD analysis project Ga0209000, IMG submission 183998) | Groundwater microbial communities from Rifle, Colorado, USA - Groundwater D2 (SPAdes) (version 2) | ecosystem: Environmental > Aquatic > Deep subsurface > Groundwater | place: Rifle, Colorado...
TAAGAGCGGCCGCACACTTTCAACAACTTGTCAACCATTATTTTTAAATTTTAGCAAAAAAAAATTGGTTAGACCCCCGTTTTGAGGAATCTAACACATTCATATAAAAGTTAACTAAATGACATTGAGCGGTGATCTGTAACCTAAAAACAGATTACCACGCCAAAAGACAGGCTCGCAATGACAAACTTGAGAGTATACCTCTGAACTGTCAATGGTGTCAACCTAAGGATTTTATGCACAAATGAATGCATTTTTGTAAATAAAAAACCTGTATTTACAATGTTTTAAGATGAATACTACAAATAAAATATCATTACTGTAACTATTTTACAACCGTTTTGAAAATTTACTATTGTATTATTATGAAATATTAGGTAAAATAATAGTATAGTATCTAATACGAGAGAAACATACTATTAAAATAAAGGAGGCATTATTAAATGATTGAAGTCGAATTAAGAACGTTTATTGATAAGGACAAATACGATGAGTTTTTGAAGTTTTATAGTGTAAAAAATATAAAAATAAAGCAGGAAAAACAAATAACTACTTATTTTAAAGGTGATAAGGATTTCCGTTTGATGGTTACTACTGACTACTGTCAACTATGGCTTAAAGATGGAGAATTACATGATGATGCGAGGGAAGAGTTAGTTGTAAAGGTAGAAAAAAGTTATAAGGAAAGCCTTGTGGCAATGCTACATAAATTAGGTTATGAGGAAGAAATTAAATGGTATAGAGTGAGAAATTCATTTACTGATAATGATATATATGTTACAATAGATTACACTCATGGTTATGGGTATATTTTAGAAATGGAAAAGCAGGTAGAGAATGAAGAGGATGTAGAGAGTGCCAAAATTGAGTTGCAGAAAGTGTTTGAAAAATTGAATATAAATCTAACAGAAAAAAGTAAATTCAAAGAAAAATATGAAGATTATAAAATAAATTGGAATGAATATACACAAAATATAAATGAGGAACAGTTTGTTAGTTGATTGGGGGAAGTAAAATGAAAAATACAAAAGAAAGCATATACAATTTTATTAATGCGGAAGAGTACAAGCCAATTAGTACTCGTGATTTGGCGAAAGCAATGGGAATAAATAGTCATGACACCGTTATACTTGAAGAGATGCTAAATCTTCTTGAAAAAGAAGGAAAGATAGTGAGAGCTCATAATGGTAAATACATGACTATAGAACGTGCGGGACTAGTGTTGGGCAAATTTCAAGGACATGAAAAAGGTTTTGGATTTGTTTTGAGAGAAGAAGCAGATGTATTTATATCTGCTAAATGTACAAATGGTGCATTAAATAAAGATTTAGTTTTATGTCAGATTACTAGGGAACGTTTAGATAGTAAGTCTTGTGAGGGCGAGATAGTAAGGATAATTGAAAGAGGAAAAGAAAAAATAGTTGGGACGTATTTTCAAAATCAAAATTTTGGTTTTGTAGTACCAGATGATAAAAAGATGGGAACAGATATATATATAGCTAGTAGCAAAACGAACGGTGCGGTAAGCGGACATAAGGTAGTGGCTAAAATAACTCAGTGGCTAGATGGCAGGAAAAGTCCAGATGGAGAGATACTTGAAATAATAGGGCACAAGGATGATCCGGGTGTGGACATAATGTCAATAATAAAAGATTTTGATGTAGCTGTTGAATTTCCTGAAACAGTATACAAACAAATAGAGACGATAAAGACAGAGGTAACAGAGGAAGAAATAAAAGGTAGACTTGACTTAAGAGATGTAAAGATGGTTACTATTGACGGTGAGGATGCAAAAGACTTAGATGATGCAGTTAGCATAGAAAAACTCGCAAATGGACATTACAAATTGGGAGTTCATATAGCAGATGTAACAAACTACGTTAAAGAAGGTACACCGCTTGATAAAGAGGCACTTAAAAGGGCTACAAGTATATATCTTGTGGATAGAGTTATACCTATGTTGCCACATAAGCTTTCCAATGGTATATGCTCACTAAATGCAGGAGTGGATAGGCTAGCACTTAGTTGTATAATGGAGATAGATAAGACAGGCAAAGTAATAAAACACGAGACAGCAGAAACTGTTATTAATGTAGACAGGAGAATGACATATACTAATGTATATAAAATATTAGATTTGCAAGATGAAGAAATTATAAATGAGTACGCTGATTTTGTGGATATGTTTAAAATGATGAGGGAACTTGCAGAAATACTCACGGCAAAAAGGTATGCTAGAGGAGCACTGGATTTTGATACCGAAGAGGCTAAAATAAAGCTTGACGAGAATGGTAAAGTAACAGATATAGTTAAATATGAACGTAATATAGCAACGAGAATAATAGAAGAGTGTATGTTAGTGTGTAATGAAACTGTAGCTGAGGATGCTTTTTGGCAAGAGATGCCTTTTGTTTATCGTTCACATCAAGAACCTGATGAAGAAAGAATAAACACATTCTTAGAATTTATTATAGGACTTGGATATATGATAAAATCTAAGCAAAATGTATATTCAAAAGAATTACAAAAGATACAAGAAGAAATAAAGGGAAAACCAGAAGAAAAAGTAATATCACGCTTACTACTTCGCTCTATGAAACAAGCGAGATACACTTCAACAAACGATGGTCACTTTGGACTTGCAGCTAAATATTACTGCCATTTCACATCACCGATCAGAAGATATCCAGATTTACAAATTCATAGGATAATAAAAGAAAATCTAAATAAAGGGTTATCAGAAAAAAGGTTAGAAACTCTCAGAGGTAGAACCACAGAGGTATCGGAAATCAGCTCTATTCAAGAAAGAGTGTCAGAACAAATGGAAAGAGAAACAGAGGACTTAAAAAAATGTGAATATATGAAAGATAAGGTTGGAGAAGTATTTACAGGAAACATATCAGGATTAACAAAGTGGGGAATATATGTAGAACTACCTAATACTGTAGAAGGACTAGTAAGACTTGCAGACCTTACGGATGATTATTATATATTTGACGAGAAAAAGTATTTAATTATTGGAGAGAAAACGAAGAAGATATTTAGACTTTCAGATGAACTTAAGGTACTAGTTGCAAGAGTAAGTGTGGAGAATAGGGAGATAGATTTTGTGTTGTCGGATGAGGAGTAAGGATTAAAGTCCTCCCCTTGCGAAGGGGGAGTTAGAGGGGGTAAGAGGTTAGGTTTTAAAAAGAATTTCAGAGATGAAATTCTTTTTTTGTTTGGGATTTAATATTATAGAATATTAAATCCTAATTAATATGAATTTTAAAAATAATTCTTTTTCTTTTTGAAAGAACAAAAAGAAACAAAAATTCTCTTTCACCCTAAATCCCGCTAGGGACTTTGCTCGCAGACTTAGCTATTCGAGCAAAGTACGCTCTCAAACGCACGATTGCGAGTAAGGAGCTTCGCAAATTAAATTACAAGATAAAAGATTGAAAGATTAAAAAAATTATAAGATAAAGAAATACAAGATTAAAAGATTGACATGTTATTTGTTATATCCACCCGCAGGTATGTCCCGGCGCTCAGTAGTTTTGAGCGGAAAGGGCAGACCGTTAATAGCCCCTAACCAAAAATTAAATTTATCTTTTTTCCTTTCACTCTATGAGTACCCCTATGACTAAGCTTTGAAACTACCAAACCAAGTCTTAGGATGTCTGCAAACTGTTTGAGTAAGTGCAGCGAATGCGTAACGCACGAGTTCTTGCGGCTGTCACCCAAGGATTAACTGGACACTGTGCTTGTGTATTTTACAAGTACTAGTGAAAGTTAGTTAGGGGGTTGAGTTTTTTTGTTACTTTTTTTTGAAAAAAAGTAAAGATACTTGCTTTAAGTCCTAGACTTTATAAAACAAATAATTTAAATTCTAAATAAAAAATATGGAGGTTTTTAGTATGGCTAAAATAAATGTTCTTTCGATCGATGGTGGAGGTATACGAGGTATAATACCTGCTATGATACTTGATTACATATACAAAACAATTAATATGCCAACACATAAAACATTCAATCTCATTTCGGGCACATCTACAGGTGGAATAATAGCAATGGGAATTACGAGACCGAATGATAAAGGAGAAAATAAATATACGCCAGATGATATGGTGAATCTGTATGAAAAGGAAGGAGAAAAGATATTTCAGAAAAGAAGTTATTTCAGTGAAATATTAGAACTCATAGAAGAAAAATATGATATTAAAGCGTTAAAGAATGTTATGGATCATTACTTTGAAAAGACATATCTAAGTCAAACTCTTACAGACGTGATAATACCAAGCTACGATATGAAAAATGGTGAGCCATATTTTTTTAAAACATCCAAGGCAAAAGAAAATAGAAAAAAAGATTTTTTAGTGAGTGATATATGTTGTGCTACAGCCGCTGCACCTACATATTTTGAACCATATTCACTAAATGGAAAAGTCTTTATAGATGGAGGTATTTTTGCAAACAATCCTAGCATGTGTGCTATGGCTGAAATTTGTAAAGGTAATTTGAAAATGGAAGAAACTTTGTTAGTATCTATTGGAACAGGCGACCGGATAAAAAAATATACGTACGAAGAAGTAAAAAACTGGGGTATGATCAATTGGGTAAGGCCAGCAATAAATATAAGTATAAATGGAAATGTACAAACTGCCGATTATGAACTGAATCAAATGTTAAACAAGAAAAATAAAAGCTACTATAGACTTCAAGTTGAACTAGATGAAAAATCTATTGATATGGATAACTCGAGTAAGGAGAATATAGCAAGACTTAAGAATATAACAAAGAAATATATAGAAGAAAATAAAGACATGTTAGATGAAATATGTACAAAGTTGATTAATAAAGAGAGATGTTAAATAATAGTATGTTGTATATTTCGGTAAAACTTTGTTCAAATATATTGACAAATGTCAAAAAAAGGTATAAAATACAAAAAAAGTATATTGCGAACAAGGAGGAGAAATATGGCTGAAAAAGTTGTAAATTTAGAATGCTGTTCTGGAAATGAATATAAGACGAGATTTGATGGAATTAGATTAGTACTAAAACGGAAAAAACAAGGTAAAAATAAAACTAAGTATTCTTCTGTTTATGTTGATGACCCGAAGAAATCGGATACTTCTTTAGTTCCGTTTAGAGAAGGCGTTTTTATAAAAAGACTTGATTCAAAAAACGGATATATTTATACAGAAAATGGCGATGGATTCTGTGAAGTCATGAAGATAGTAAAGCAGGGAAAAGGTGTAGTGATAGATTATGTAGAAACAGATGGTGAAAAATCAAATATAATATCATTTGAGCAACAATATAAAGAGCTTATACCTCGTCTTGGCGGAAGGGTTATATGTGCATACGAAGAAGAGGGAGACAAGAAACCTAAGCATGTGTATGTAAATGATAGATTATTAGATATGCCAGAGAATACTAGAGTAGAGGATATAGCGCTATCGTCTGATGGAAGTACGATTAAAATATCTAATAACTTAGGGTATGTGTGTGTACTTAAATTAAATGGACAAGTCATAAATACCATAGTAGACTTTGCTCAAGGTGTAAGGACATACGAAGATATATCGCCAGAAATATATTATACAAAAACAGACACAGGATATAGCATAAATACGATTGATGGAACTGTATTAAAAGAAGATAAGAAAATTGGTGCTAATATTGATGTAAAGGTAATTGACGGCAAAACGCTTATTATCATAGGTACAGATAAACAATTTGACGATGAACTTTATGTTTTAGATAGAGTAAAAAAAGATCATAAGCTAGAGAAAGTTCAAGTGAACTCGGGAAATGTAAAATTTATAAAAAATAAAAATGATTTTATTCTCTTGAAAAATCCTGAAGGACAAACAATAATAGGTACTTTAAATAAGAAAAAGCTAGAAAATCTTGACGAATATGCTTTGAATGAAATCTATGTAGCAAATAATTATATGGATGTGAATGAGTATAGTAAGTGGTATGCCGTAGGAGAAATAAATAATACAATAGTTATAAGGAAATCTGATACACAATTTAACTATAACTTTAGTGGCGAAAGTGCAGTAACCGAATTATTAGGTGGAGATTTATTATTAATTATAAATGAACACAAAAGGATTAGAGTAAAAGACAACCAATATATTATAAATTATAGAAAAAAGCAAGAAGAAAGAAAATATCTAGATAAAAATGATCCATATAGAAATGACCCGGATATTAATTTTACAGGGTTAGAAATAGCGGAAAAGATGGCGGTTGTATCAGTACTGTTAGAAGCCAATAAAAATGAGGAAGCAAAGATGGCTAATGCAGAGGTAGAGAGAATACTTGATAAAAGGGATGAAAAATATCGAGAAAGCGATTTTTTTATAACAGATGAAGGAAAAGTAAAGCAAGTGTCATTTGAAGAGTGGGAAGAGGATATTAATTATAAAGTGACGCGGGCACAATTAGTTGATCAAATAGAACGAAAAAAACAAAAGCCGCGAGAAAAAGTTATAGGCGAAATGGATTATGGAGTAGAGCTTGAGTAATAGATCTTAATAAAAAAGATATTTATTTTATAAAAGAAGCATATAAAATAAATATCTTTTTTTATTGCATATAAGTATAAAATGTCGAAAAATGTCTTTACAAAAAAAGCTAAAAGTATTATAATTATGTATATACCGTAAATTTGAAGATAGAAAAAGTGGTTATTGATTAAAGAGCTAACTTTTTGCAAATGCTAAAGTTGAGTAACGATAAGGTGTATATAACATGTATGAGCAAAAGGGAGGAATTAATATATGAAAACAAAAGGTTTAAAAATAGTAGTAGCAGTAATTTTTACAATGTATTTAATATTATCGGGATTATTATTAGAGGAAAATAACAAAGCAGAAGCGGTAACATCAGATTTATCAAGTCTACCAGTAGGTACAAAGATAATGTTCGGAGGCAGGCAGTATGCAGTTGTAGACCCGTCTACCGGATTGGTAGTGAGTGTAAATAGTATAGCAAATAAGGTATTTGATCCGGATAATACACCCTATTTTAACCCAGCCGATAGTAACAATATAGGCTATTGGCTAAATAATACATATTATAACTCAATTCCAGCTACAGAAAGAGCACTTATCACAAATACCACACAATGGAGTAGGGGATACGAGACTGATGTGTGGAGTGCTACCACTCCAGCAGTACCAATAACTGCAAATATAGGACTACTAAATGAAGCTGAATATCTTGCAGTAAAAGGCACATCATCGCCGGCAGAGGCAGGAAAAATATTTCCAAATCAAGGTGAATATGGATACTGGTGGACAATCACGCCATATTCGTCTAATGCTACGAATGTTCGCTGTGTAGGTCTTGTTGGGGATATGTATAACGCCAGCGCGAACCTTTCAGTTGGTGTGCGTCCGGCTTTTAGAATCTTGCAATCAACAGTCTTTACTCAAGATCCATATTCAGGTATGTATTATTATGGTAGTGCTGGAGCAAATAGCATAGTGAGCTCACTAAGTGTTGGTGATACGATAATGTTTCACGGTGAAGCTTGGAGGGTAGTAAATCCATCTACAGGATTAGTGGTAGCAGATAGGATAACAGAGAGTAAGGCACTTGACACTAATAATACGAATATATATGATCCAAGTGATGGTAATAATTTAGGATACTATTTAAATAATACATATTATAATACATTTACAGCGGAAGAAAAGATATTAATAAAGAATAGTACATGGTACATAGGAGATGATACTAATGAAACAGCAAATAGTGTAACAACATATATAGGGTTACTTAGAGCAAGTGAGTATACTTCAGTAAAAGGTACATCATCACCAGCGGAGGCAGGAAAGATATTTCCGAGTACTGGGATTTACGGTTCTTGGTCATTGATTACGCCGCGTTATAATTACCCAGCGTATGTTCTTCATGTAAAAATCGATGGTAGTGTAGACAACAATTATGCTTCTAATTCAAATGGTGTTCGTCCTGCTCTCCGAATATTTGAGTCTACTGTTGTAACTATGTTACAAACGGGTGTGTATGCGATAGCTCCACCAGACTCTACACCACCAGCAGCAAGCTATAATATGGCAACGGGCAACTTAACAGGCGTATCAACGGCAATAGAATATAGCATAAACGGTGGAACAGTATGGAATCCATGTACAGGTACAACGCAAGCTATAGCAGTAGGAAGCCTAAGTGCATCAAATGACATAAAAGTAAGAGTGGCAGCCATACCAGGAGCAATACAAACAATAGATATACTAGAAGGGTCAGCAACACCAACAGCATATACAATTAATTACGCAAATGAAACAACAACAGAAATAATACCAGCTACGGTAGAATATAGTACAGCCCTAGAAATGACAAGTCCAACTGCAGGAACTGGAGCAGTAAAAGCACTCACACCAGGAACGAACCTATACTTTAGAGAAAAAGGAGTAGGTTTAACATTACCAGGTGCAATACAAACCCTAGTTGTAGCAGACCGAGCAGTAACACCAAGTTATACAATCAACTACACAAATGAAACAACAACGCAAGTAGTAGCAGCAACGGACGAGTACTCAAGCAATGTAGGCATGACATCAGCAACGAGTGGAACGGGTGTAGTCTTGGTAGTAACGCCAGGAAGTAACAGATATTTCAGGACAAAAGCAACAGGAAGTACATTCAAATCAGCTGTACAAACACTAACAGTACCAGCAAGACCAGCAATAACAACGGCAGCATACAGCACAGCAACAGAGGATTTAACATCTGTAACAACCGAAATGGAATACAGCATCAATGGCGGAACAGTATGGAATACATGTAGCTCTACAACAGTAACAATACCATTAGGAAGCATAAATGCAACAAATGACATAAAAGTAAGAGTAGCAGCGACAGGAGCGACATTTGCATCAACCTTACAGACATTAAATATACTAGCGGCACCAGCAGCACCCACAGCAGCATATAGTACAGCAACAGAAAATCTTACAAGTGTGGCAACAACAAGGGAATATAGTATAGACGGTGGTACAGTATGGGCTACATGTACAGGAACCACAGTAGCTATACCTGTAGAAAGTATAAATGCAACAGATGACATAAAAGTAAGAGTAGCAGCAGCAGGATTAACCTTACCAGGAGCAATACAAACACTAAATATACTAGCAGCACCAGCAGCGACAACAGCAGTATACAATACGGCAACAGGAAATCTAACAAGTGTGGCAACAACACGAGAATATAGTATAGACGGCGGAACAGTTTGGATTGCATGTACAGGAACTACTGTAGCCATAGCAACAGGAAGCTTAAGTGCAACAGACGACTTAAAAGTAAGAGTAAAAGCGACAGGACTAACCTTACCAGGATTAATACAAACAATTGATCTCTTAGATAGACCTGCAGCACCAACAGCAGCATACAGTACATCAACAGGAAATCTAACAGGCGTGACAACACTAATGGAATATAGTATAGATGGTGGGACGGTATGGAACGCATGTAGTTCTACAACAGTAGCAATAGCACCGGCAAGCATAAATGCAATAGATGGCATACAAGTAAGGGTAAAAGGTGTAGGGCTAACACTACCGGGAGAAGTACAAATAATAGGTGCAGTAACAGTAGTTATAACTGCAAGCACACCGGATATAACATATGCAACAGATATAATATATACGCTACAATTTAGTGAAACAGTATTTGGTTTTGATACATCAGATATAATAGTAACAAATGGAACTAAAGGAACATTTACAGCAGTAGATGGCGCTACTTATACATTGAACGTTTCAGGCAGTGTACTAACTGTACAAACAGTAACAGTAAATGCAGGTGTATGTCAAAACGCAAGTGGAACTAATAATATAAGTGGAAGTAAGGCGATAACCATAGAGGAAGCAACAAGTAATCAACCAATATTACTTACAGGAATGACACCATTAATATTTGACACAAGTGACTTTAGGAATGCAACGGCACAGGAGGTTGCAAATAGGGCATGGTATAGATATAGGGATGATTTGGATCAAAGCGTGGCCGATAGGGTAGCAAATGAAAAATGGGCTAATGCAAAACTACAAGACGGAAGTATGTTTGTATGGATACCAAGATATACTTATAAAATAACAGAGAATGGGGCAACTAGTAAAATAGAAATAAAATACTCAAACGGAACGACTGATGATACGGTAGGTGGAACATACAAAGTACACCCAGCGTTTAATTTTGGTGGAACACAGTTGACAGGAATATGGGTAGCAAAATTTGAATCAAGTAATGATGGACTTGGTAGGGTACAAGTAAAACCAGGAGTGGCAAGTTGGAAAAGTATAACAATAAATGATATATTTAACGCAGCTAGAGCAATGCAAACAACAAATAGTGCAAAATATGGAATAAGTAGTGATGCAAATGAAATTGATACACATATGATGAAAAATACTGAATGGGGAGCGGTAGCTTATCTAACAGAAGCAATAAGAGATAAAGATGAAGTGGGAATAAACAGTAGCAGTAGCTATTATACAGGTGGTACTAATGTTTTAACAACAATATATACAAACGCAACAAACATGGAACAAAGTAGTACAGGCAACGCATATGGAGTATATGACCTAAATGGAGGATCAGCTGAATATACAGCAAGTTATATTGCAAATGGAAACACAAACTTAGCAACCTATGGAAACAGTCTAGTAACAGCTGCAGCTAAATATAAGGATGAGCTTACATTAACACCTGCAGATACTGATCAAGGACAGGCTGCAAACTATACACAAACAGCAACTCAAACAGATGGTATGGCATTACATGAAATAAGCACAGCAGCAACTGGTACAAATACATTTCAAAGCTATAGTGATTCACAAGCCTTCCCATATACCACAAATCCATTTTTTACACGTGGAGGGTACTATAATAATACTACAAGCGCTGGTGTGTTTAACACTAGTTACAATACTGGTAACTTGAATACTACTGTATCTTTTCGTCCAGTCTTATTGGGGATAGCTCCAACATTGACAATAGTGGCTAGTACAAAAGACAATACATATGAAAAAAACATAACATATACAATAGAGTTTAGCGAAACCGTAACAGGCTTTGATACAAGCGATATAATAGTAACAAATGGAACAAAAGGAACATTTACAGCAGTAGACGGTGACACATATACATTAAATGTTACTACTACAGAAGCATGTATCCAAACAATAACAGTAAATGCAGGAGCATGTCAATATATAAGCGGACCAAATAATATAAGTGTAAGCAAGACAATAATAATAGAGGATGCATATAATGGGCCAAGTAATCAACCTATGTTAGTAACTGGAATGATACCATTAATATTTGACACAACTGACTTTAGAAATGCAACAGCACAAGAGGTTGTAGATGGATCATGGTATAGCTACAGAGCAGACCTAGATCAAGATGTGGCAGATAGGGTAGCAAACGAAAGATGGGCAAATGCAAAGCTAGCAGACGGAAGTATGTTTGTATGGATACCAAGATATACATATAAAATAACAGAGAATGGTGCAAATAGTAAAATACAAATCAAATACTCAAATGGAACAGCTGATGACACGGTAGAAGGAACATACAAAGTACATCCATCGTTTAATTTTGGTGGAGAACAATTAACAGGAATATGGGTAGCAAAATTTGAAGCAAGTAAGGATGCGTTTGGTAAATTAGAAGTAAAACCAGGAGTAGCAGTCTGGAAAAGTATAACAATAAATGACATGTTCAACGCATCCAGAGATATGCAAACAACAAATAGTGCTAAATATGGAATAAGCAGCGATTCAAATGTAGTAGACACTCATATGATGAAAGCTACGGAAATGGGAGCTATTACTTATCTAACAGAAGCAATAAGGGATAAGGATGAAATAGCGGTAAATACAAGTACTAGCTACTCAGGTGGACATACTAATTTAACAACAATATACACAAATTCAACATACATGGAACAAAGTAGCACAGGAAATGCATATGGAGTTTATGATTTGAGTGGTGGATCATTCGAATTTTTAGCAGGCTACATAGCAAATGGAAATGCAACTTTAACTACACAAGGAAATAGTTTAGTAACAGCAGCGTCTAAGTATAAGGATGAACTTATACTAAATCCAGCTAATACTGACCAAGGACAAGAGATAAATTATAAACAAACAGAAGGACAAACCGATGGTATGTCTATACATGAGATTAGTACATCGTGGACTGGTATAAATACATTTCAAGGCTACACTGACAATATTTCATTCCCAACTGGCAACTACCCATTTCTTGTACATGATGGTGATAATGATTGGAGTGTGGATGCAGGGTTATTCACAATTATATGCGCTTCAGGTGGAGGAGACGCAGATACATCTTTTCGTCCAGTTTTATTAGGGCTAGCTCCAACATCGACAATAGTTGCTAGTACAACAGACAATACATATGATAAAAACATAACGTACACAATACAATTTAGTGAAACAGTAACAGGCTTTGATGAAAGTGACATAATAGTAACTAACGGAACTAAAGGAACTTTTACAGCAGTAGACGGTGATACATATACATTAAATGTTACGACTACTGAAGCATGTATACAAACAATAACAGTGAATGCAGGAGCATGTCAATATGTAAGTGGACCTACTAATATAAGCGTAAGCAAGACAATAACAATAGAGGATGCATATAATGGACCAAGTAATGAACCGATGTTAGTTGCGGGAATGATACCATTAATATTTGATACAACTGACTTTAGGAGTGCAACAGCCCAAGAAATAACAGATGCATCATGGTATAGCTATAGAGCAGACACAGATCAAGCTGCAGCAGATAGGGTAGCAAACGAGAGATGGGCAAATGTAAAGCTAGCAGACGGAAGTATGTACGTATGGATTCCAAGATATACATATAAAATAACAGAGAATGGGTCAAGTAGTAAAATAGAAATCAAATACTCAAATGGGACAGCTAATGATACGGTAGGAGGAACATACAAAGTACATACAGCGTTTAATTTTGGTGGAACAGAGTTAACAGGAATATGGGTATCCAAATTTGAAGCAAGCGATGATGGAAGCGGTAAAGTACAAATAAAGCCAGGGGTAGCAAGTTGGAAAACTATATCATTAAATGACATATTTAATGCATCTAGAGATATGCAGATAACAAACAGTTCTAAATATGGAATAAGCAGTGATACAAATGCAGTAGACACACATATGATGAAAAATACTGAACTAGGAGCAGTAGTTTATCTAACAGAAGCAATAAGAGATAAAGATGAAGTAGGGACAAACACAAGCAGTGGTTTCTATACAGGGGGAAGTAATTCACTAACAACAATATATACAAACGCAACAAATATAGAACAAAGTAGCACCGGGAATGCATATGGAGTATATGATTTAAATGGAGGATCGTTTGAATATTTAGCAGGTTACATAGCAAATGGAAGTGCAAGCTTAGCAACATACGGAAATAGTTTAGTAACAGCAGCGTCTAAATATAAGGATGAGCTTATACTATCACCTGTAGATACTGATCAAGGACAAGCGATAAATTATGCACAAACAGAAGGTAAAACGGATGGTATGCCAATACATGAAATAAGCACAACGTATAGTGGTATAAATACATTTCAAGGCTACACTGATAACATGTCATTCCCACAAACCTCATATCCATTTTTTATTCGTGATGGTTATTATAGTTGGGGTGTAGATGCGGGTATATTCACAGTTGGAGCCAATAATGGTAGTGCAGATACTCGTACATCTTTTCGTACAGTATTATTAGCTCTTACTGAGAGTGATATATTTGCAGCACCAGTAGCACCAGTAACAACATTTAGTTTTGATGGAGTAAATGCAAATAAACTAATGGGCTCAGATACAACGATGGAATATAGTTTAGATGGAGGTACAGTATGGACTAGTTGTACAGACAATGTTGATTTAACATCTGTAATATCAAACATAACAGCTCTAAATGATATAAAAGTAAGAGTAAAAGAAAATGCACCAGCTCCAGCAGGATTAATACAAACACTAGATATACTAGATGGGCCAGTAGCAACATCATATACAATCAACTATGTAAATGAAACAACAACAGAAGTAGTACCAGTAACAGTAGAATACAGTACAGTAGCGGGAATGACAAGCCCAACAACAGGAGCCGGAGCAGTAATAGCCCTAACACCAGGAGCAAATAAATACTTCAGAGTAAAAGCAACAGGCTTAACATTACCAGGAGCAGTACAAACATTAGTAGTAGGAAACAGACCAGCAACACCAGCATACACAATAAACTACACAAATGAAACAACAACACAAACGGTAGCAGCAACAGACGAATATGCAAATAACGTAGAGATGACATCGGCAACATCAGGAACTGGTGTAGTCTTAGGAGTAACGCCCGGAAACAACCTATACTTTAGAGTAAAAGCAACAGCAGGAGCATTTAAATCACTAACACAAACACTGGTAGTAGCAGCAAGACCAGCAACACCAACAGCAGCATACAGTACAGCAACAGGAAACCTAACATCAGTAACAACAGCAATGGAATACAGTATAAACGGTGGAGGAAGCTACACAGCATGTAGTTCTACAACAGTAGCAATAGCAGTAGGATCACTAAGTGCAACAAACGACATAAAAGTAAGAGTAGCAGCAACAGCAGGAGCATTTGCATCAAACATACAAACACTAGATATATTGGCAGCACCAGCAGCACCGACAGCAGCGTACTCAACAGCAACAGGAAACCTAACAAGTGTAACAACAGGAATGGAATACAGTATAGATGGCGGAACAGCATGGACAACATGCACAGGAACAACAGTAGCAATAGCAGTAGGAACATTAAGTGCAACAAATGACATCAGAGTAAGAGTAGCAGCAACAGGCTTAACCCTACCAGGAGCAATACAAACACTAGACATCTTAGCAGCCCCAGCAGCAACAACATACACAATAAACTACACAGCAGAAACAACAACAGAAACGATCCCAGCAACAGTAGAATATAGCACAGTAGTGGGAATGACAAGCCCAACAACAGGAACAGGAGCAAACGTCGCCCTCACACCGGGAGCAAACAAATACTTTAGAGTAAAAGCAACAGGCTTAACATTACCAGGAGCAGTACAAACATTAGTAGTAGCAAACAGACCAGCAACACCAGCATACACAATAAACTACACAAATGAAACAACAACACAAGTAGTAGCAGCAACAGACGAATACGCAAATAACATAGGTATGACATCGGCAACATCAGGAACTGGTGTAGTCTTAGCAGTAACGCCTGGAAATAACCTATACTTCAGGACAAAAGCAACGGCAGGAGCATTTGCATCAGCAGTACAAACACTAACAGTAGCAAACAGACCAGCAACACCAACATACACAATAAACTACACAAACGAAACAACAACCCAGACAGTACCAGCAACAGATGAATACTCAATAGACAACTTCGGAACAGCAGGAACAAGTGGAACGGGAGCAGTAATAGCAGTAACACCAGGAACAAACCTATACTTTAGAACAAAAGCAACAGGAGCAGCATTTAAATCACTAACACAAACATTAGTAGTAGCAGCAAGACCAGCAACACCAACAGCAGCATACAGTACAGCAACAGGAAACCTAACATCAGTAACAACAGCAATGGAATACAGCATAAACGGCGGAAGTAGCTACACAGCATGTAGTTCTACAACAGTAGCGATAGCAGTAGGATCACTAAGTGCAACAAACGACATAAAAGTAAGAGTAGCAGCAACAGGAGCAGCATTTGCATCAAACGTACAAACACTAGATATATTGGCATCCCCAGCAGCACCAACAGCAGCATACAGTACAGCAACAGGCAACCTAACATCAGTAACAACAGCAATGGAATACAGTATAAACGGCGGAAGTAGTTATACTGCATGCTCAGGCACAACAGTAGCGATAGCAGTATCAAGCTTAAGTGCAACAAATGACATAAAAGTAAGAGTAGCAGCAACAGGATTAACCCTACCAGGAGCAATCCAAACACTAGATATATTAGCCGCACCAGCAGCACCAACATACACAATAAACTATACAGCAGAAACAACAACAGAGACAATACCAGTAACAGTAGAATACAGTACAGCTCTAGCAATGACAAGCCCGACAACAGGAACAGGAGCAAACGTCGCCCTCACACCGGGAGCAAACAAATACTTTAGAGTAAAAGCAACAGGCTTAACATTACCAGGAGCAGTACAAACATTAGTAGTAGCAAACAGACCAGCAACAC
>Ga0209000_1001317_pt1 | contig 16310 bp, 14 predicted proteins | sample RifGroD2_FD_183998 | JGI IMG/M metagenome (GOLD analysis project Ga0209000, IMG submission 183998) | Groundwater microbial communities from Rifle, Colorado, USA - Groundwater D2 (SPAdes) (version 2) | ecosystem: Environmental > Aquatic > Deep subsurface > Groundwater | place: Rifle, Colorado...
ATAGTGCGACATGAGACGACACTGCAGACTTGGTAGCAGCAAAATAAACCTAAAGGAGGTCTGGCCTGCGGGCTGCCCCTTGGGTAACATTCTTAATTGATTTGACAGGTAAGCCGTATCCCGAACGCCAAAATAAGCCGGAATAAACAAGGTATAATTTGCGTATGGAGAAGCCCGTGGGCCGCGCTAAACTCTGGTCTGACATTGGCCTGTTCTATTGCGCCGCCATCTGGGGCTCCACCTTCATAGTCACCAAGGGCGCGCTGGATTTCGTGGACCCGGTGGTGATGGTCGGCATCCGCTTCCTGATCTCCGCCGGCCTGCTGCTGCCCTGGGTGCTGAAGCGGCGCGATAAAGGGCGGCACATGCGGGAAGGTTTCTTCCTGTCGCTGTTCCTGGCCGCGCTCTACCTGACGCAGACCACCGGCCTGCTCTACACCTCCGCCTCCAACTCCGGCTTCATCACCGGGCTCTTCATCATCTTCATCCCCGTCTTCATGTACATGTTCAGGCGCGAGAAGCCCACGGGCCTGCAGGGCCTTTCCGCCGCGCTGGCCCTGGCCGGCATGTGGCTGCTGACCGGCGGGGTGAAGGGCTTCAATCTCGGCGACGCGCTGACGCTGGTGGCGGCGGCGGCCTATTCCGCCCACCTGATAGTGACGGACAAATACGTGAAGGCCGAGGCGGATCCCGTGCTGCTGGCCTTCCACCAGTTCTGGATGGTCTCCGCCCTCTCCTTCGGCATAGCGCTGCTGCGGGGCTCTTCGCTCGCGGTGGCGGGCGTGAACGCCTGGGGCGTGATAATCTTCCTGGCGGTGTTCCCAACGCTGACCGCCTTCTTTATCCAGATGCTGGCGCAGCGCCACTCGGAGCCTTTCAAGGTTGGTATAATTTTTACGCTGGAGCCGGTGTTCGCGGCCATCTTCGCCTGGACCTGGGGCGGAGAGGAGTTCGTGGGGGTGAAGGCCGCGGGCGGCCTGCTGATAGTGTCGGGCATGATCATCGGGGAGCTGTCCAAATTCAATTTTAAACGCGCGGTAAAGAAAGAAGTGCTGCCGGTATAAGAAGCTCCTCTTAGGAGGGGTTCAGCGAAGCGACGATGAAACGGGGAACCTTAGGTTCCCCTTGTGGAGCACCCGGCCGACGAAGGCCGGGCCGGAATCGGCCCCGCGCGGCAAGCGCGGGGTGCGAGAATTAGGGAGGGAACATGAAGAAAATATTTTTAGCGCTGCTGCTGGCCGCCGTGCCCGCGGGGGCCGCTGAGCTGCAGTTCGTGGAGAGCGTGCCGGCCGAGACGGTCTACGGCTCCACGCTGGCCGCCCGGCCGCAGGCCGTGTGGCTGGAGATGATAGGCTCCGCGAAGAAGGCGCTGGATATCGAGCAGTTCTACATCGCCGACCAGGCCGGCGAGGTGCTGGAGCCGGTGCTGGCCGCGGTGAAGGACGCCGCGAAGCGCGGCGTGAAGGTACGCTTCCTCGTCGACAAGGTAATGATGAAGGAGAGCGAGAAGTCCCTGCCGGCGCTGAAAGAGGCCGGCGTGGAGACGCGCGTGATAGATTTCAAGGCGGCCGGCGGCGGCGTGCAGCACGCCAAATTCTTCATCGTCGACGGGGCCGAGGTTTATACCGGCAGCCAGAACTTCGACTGGCGTTCGCTCAAACACATCCACGAAGTGGGGGTGCGCATAAAGAGCGCGAAGGCCGCCGCCGACTTCTCGCTGCTCTTCGACGGGGACTGGGCGCTGGCCGGCGGCGCGCTGCCGCGCAAGATGTTCTCCAAAAAGGGCAAGGCCGGGATCACGGCCGCCAAGCCGGAGAAGGCGCAGCTCAACGGAGCGGAGGTTTCCTATAGCCTGGCCTACAGCCCGGTGGGCTTCGTGCCGAAAGGCGCGGATACCGAAATAACCGAGCTGCTGAAGCTGCTGAATTCCGCCAAAAAGACCGTGCGCGGCCAGGTTATGACCTACGCGCTGACCGAGCACGGCTCCAAGCGCTGGGCCGAACTGGACTCCGCCTTCCGCAAGGCGGCCGCGCGCGGCGTGAAGGTGGAACTGGTAGTCGCCGACTGGGCGCTGGGCGGCAAGGCCGACCGCGACATCAAGGCGCTGGCCAGGACGGACGGCATACACGTCAAGGTTTCCTCGCTGCCGCCGCATAGCGCCGGCTTCGTGCCGTTCGCGCGCGTGGAGCACAGCAAGTACCTGTCGGTGGACGGCGAGACCGCCTACGTCACCACCTCCAACTGGGGCCCCGGCTATTTCCTCACCTCGCGCGGCACGGCCGTCTTCGTGAAAGGCCACGCCGCCGCCGCCGTGCTGGAGGATATCTTCGAAAAGACCTGGAACGGCCCGTACGCGCAGCCGGTGGACAATCTGAAGGAATACCAGCCGGTAAAACGGAACTGACGGCTTTCGGGATCCGGTAAGGGGAGGGGAACATGCTTTCACTGGCTGGGTTGATGACGGAGAAGGAAGGGTTCAGCGCGCTGGCGATGGGCAACCACGCGCTGGCCAGGGCGATGGCCGAGGCCGGCACCGCGGTGATAACCAGCTACCCCGGCTCGCCAACCCCGGAGATAGCCGAAGCCCTGCTCGCGCCGCCGGAAAAAAACCGCGGCTACCGCTTCGAGTTCGCGGTCAACGAGAAAGTGGCACTCGAGATCGCCGCCGGCGCTTCGCTCAACGGCCATCCCGCCGCGGTTTTCTTCAAATCCGTCGGCCTCAACGTGGCGGCCGACTCCCTGATACAGCTGCCGCTGATGGAACTGCCGGGCGGCATGGTGATAATACTTGGCGACGACCCGGGCGCGAATTCCTCCCAGAACGAGCAGGACAACCGGTGGTTCGCCCGCATGGCCTATATCCCGGTCTTCGAACCGGGCTCGCCCGCCGAGGCCTACGTGATGTACAAAGAGGCCGCCGCCCTGGCCCGCGAGCGCAAAGCGCCTGTCTTCCTGCGCCTTACCACCCATGTCTGCCACGCCCGCGAGACCGTAAAGTTCGGCCCGCTTCCGGCCGCCCATGACTGGACGCCCCGCTTCGACGCCGCGGCCGGCCCGTACGTGCCGATAACCACCGCCGTGTTCCCGCTGAAGAAGAGGGCCCTGGAAAAGCTGGACGCCTGGGCCGCTTACGGCGAGAAGAGCGCGCTAAACGCCGTTTATAAGGCCTCCGCCACGGGGACCAGGAAACTCGGCGCGATCTCCTCAGGCCTGCCCGCCCTCTGCCTGCTCGAGGCCGTGCGCGCCGCCGGTGCGCCGGTGGACATACTGAAGCTGGGCCTCTCCTGGCCCCTGCCTGAAAAGCTGGCCGCTGATTTCCTGGCCTCACACGACGAGGTTTACGTCTTCGAGGAGCTGGACCGGGTGATGGAGGTTGAGCTGAAGGCGCTGGCCTACGGCCGCGGCATAGGCTGCGTAATACACTCCCGCCGCGGCCACCATGAACTGATGGGCGAGGCTACGCCGGAGCGCGCCAGGGCTTCCCTGGCCGGCGCCTGGCCAAACCTCTTCCCGGCGTCAGAGCAGCGCCGCACCCTGCCGCCCGCCCCGCGCCTGCCCCAGATGTGCCCGGGCTGCGGCCACCGCTCCGCTTTCCACGCCATCAAGCAAGCGCTGCCGCCCGGCGCCATAACCGTCGGCGACATAGGCTGCCACTCGCTGGGCTTCCTGCCGCCTTACGGCATAGGCGAGGTCCTGCTCTCCATGGGGCACTCGGTCTCCACCGCCTCGGGCCTGGCCCTGAACAACGGCAGCCGCAAGGTGGTGGCCTTCGTCGGAGACTCCACTTTCTTCCACGCCGCCATGCCGGGCGTGGTCAACGCCGCCTCCCGCGACAGCGACGTCACGCTGGTGTTGCTCGACAACGGCACCACGGCCATGACCGGCCACCAGCCGCGCCCCGGCAACGGGGAGATCGGCGAGAAGCTTTCGCTGCCGGAACTGCTCAAGACCCTCGGCGTTAAATTCCTGCGCGAATGCGACGCCTACGACCAGCCGAAGCTGGCCGCGCAGCTGAAAGAGGCCATGGAGCACCAGGGCTTCGCCGTGGTGATAGCCAGGCACCCGTGCATGCTGAAGTTCATGCGCGACAGGCGCCGCGCCAACCCGGGCCTGAAGCCGCAGCACGTGGCCGTGGACCAGGCGAAGTGCGCGCGGCATTATATCTGCGCCGCGGAATTCGCCTGCCCCTCGTTCGTGCGCCACGCCGACGGCTCGGTCACCGTCAACACCGAGCTCTGCATCGGCGACGGCTCCTGCGTGCAGACCTGCCCGGCGCAGGCTATAGGGAGGGACAAGTAATGGCTTTCAATATCTATATCTGCGGGGTGGGTGGCCAGGGCATAGGCCTGCTGGCCGCGGTGCTGGCGCAGGCGGCCGCGCGGGCGGGGCTGCAGACGCGCGCCTGCGACACGCACGGCCTGGCGCAGCGCGGCGGCGTGGTGTCTTCCCATATCCGCCTCGGGGCCGACGCGCTGACGCCGCTGGTGCCCGAAGGCGGGGCGGACCTGGTGCTGGCGCTCGAACGATTGGAGGCCCTCCGCGGCGCGGCGCAATATCTTAAGAAAGGCGGGCAGGTTGTCTATTACAACACGGCCTACCAGCCGGTCAGCGTGCGCACCGGCGAGGCCGCGTATCCTTCCGAAGAGGAAGTTCACCTGGCGGTGCTGGGTTTCGGCGGAAAAGCTTTAAGCGTGAATTTAGCGAATATCTCGGATCCGCGCATGCAGAACTCGGCCCTGCTGGGCAAGGTGGCGGCCCTGAACGCCGTGCCCGGCCTGCCGGCGGCAGTAATAGAGGAAGTGCTGAAGGAGATGGTGCCTCCCGCTGCGCTGGAGGAAAACCTCGCGCTGTTCCGCTCCCCCCGCTGAACGGGCCGCGCCCGGCTATGAAGCTAAACCAGCAATTCAGTATGGTGCGCGGCGGCGGCAAAGCTCAGCGCCGCTAAAAAAGAACCCGGGGCTTTCTCCGGGTTTCTTTTTAGCGCCGGCGAGGGCCGGCTCCTATACATGCAGGAAGATCAGCCCTTTTGAGGCAGTTCGTAGAGGGGTATTTTTTTATTAGTGTCGCTGAAGTATTTCAGCGCCCAGGGGGTGGGGAAGAAGATCACGGGGTTGCCGGCCTGGTCCGCGCCCAGCCGCACGCTGTCGCCCAGGTGGATCAGGCCGGAGTTCAGCTGCGCGGCGCCGTCGGCGTCCAGCCAGCGCACGAACTGCCACGGCGCGGACTCTATCAGGGACTTCACGCCGTACTCTTCCTCCAGCCGGTACTGCGTCACTTCGAACTGCAGCGGGCCCACCGCGGCCAGCAGCGTGCTGCTGCCCGGCGCGTCCTTGGGGAAGAACTGCTGCACCACGCCCTCGAGCATCAACTGCTCCAGGCCCAGCCTGAAAGGCTTGGACTTGGACGGCACCGGGTTGGTCAGGTAGGTGAAGCATTCCGGGGGAAAGCGCGGGATCTCGTCGAAAACTATGGCCGGGTTCTCGGTCAGCGTGTCGCCTATCTTGTAGTCCTGGTGGCCCACCAGGCCCACGATGTCGCCGGGGTAGGCCTCGTCCACGGTCTCGCGGTCCTGGCCGAAAAGCTTGTTGGAGTTAGACAGGCGCACCTTGCGGCCGTCGCCCATGTGGTGCACGCTCATGTCGCGCGTGAACTTGCCCGAGCAGACCCGCACGAAGGCCACCTTGTCGCGGTGGCGCGGGTTCATGTTGCCCTGGATCTTGAAGATAAAGCCGGAGAAGGCCGGCAGCGCCGGGTCCACCGAGCCGATGGAGGCGTCGCGAGGTCCCGGCGGGGCCGCGTGCTCCACGAAGCCGTCGAGCATCAGCTGGATGCCGAAATTATTGACCGCGCTGCCGAAGAAGACCGGCGTGGTCTCGCCCGAGAGCACCGCCTCCTGGTCATACTCCGTGCCGGCGCCGTCGAGCATGCCCACTTCCTCTATGAAATTCCTGTAGCTGACGGCGTCCAGCTTTTCCTTGATCAGCGGGTCTTCGAGGCCCGCCGTCTCCACGCCGGCCTTGAAAGCGCCGCCGGGAACGCGCTCGAATAAATGCGCCCGCCTGGTCATGCGGTCGTAGACGCCGCGGAAATCAGTGCCGTTGCCCATGGGCCAGTTCACCGGGAAGGGCTTGAGGCCCAGCACCTTCTCCAGTTCGTCTATCAGCTCCAGCGGCTCGCGGGAGGGGCGGTCCATCTTGTTGATGAAAGTGAAGATCGGGATGTGGCGGCGGCGGCAGACCTCGAAGAGCTTGAGCGTCTGGGCCTCTATGCCCTTGCCGCCGTCTATCACCATCACGGCGGCGTCCACGGCGGTGAGCACGCGGTAGGTGTCCTCTGAGAAATCGCGGTGGCCGGGGGTATCGAGCAGGTTGATCTTGTAGCCGGCGTAGTCGAACTGCAGCACGGTGGAGCTGATCGAGATGCCGCGCTTCTTCTCCAGCTCCATCCAGTCGGAGGCGGTGGCGCGCTGGTTCTTGCGCGCGGTCACGGTGCCCGCCAAATGCAGCGCGCCGCCGTAAAGCAGCATCTTCTCCGTCAGCGTGGTCTTGCCGGCGTCGGGGTGGGAAATTATCGCGAAGGTGCGGCGTCTCTTGATCTCGTCCATTGGTGAAACAATAGGATATCTTTTTTGCGGCGGCCGTTGGAAGACTTAGGACCCAGGCGGGGCCCGCCATTCTGCCCAGCCGCGGCTGGGCCTTAATCCTTGAAGATGAGGGGCCCTTAGCCTCAATCGGAAAAAGCCGGAAGATTGATAGCATTAGAGTGTAGTCACAGCGCAGGGAGGCTTAATGAAAAAACTTTTCGTCATCATCCTTCTCCTTATTTCCTGGACGCCCGCCCGGGCGGCCGAGGCCGACCACTTCTCGCTGCCCGACGGGCAGATAGCCGACATCACCGCCGAGGTCAACCGCCTCTCTAACGAGGGCCTGGCCGCGGCCATCGCGGACCTCAACGCGCAGGGCGGCTGCGACGATTCGCGCAAGAGCGAAGAGCTGCTCTACGAGCGCCTCACCGACGTTTTCTCCAACCACAAAAAAGGCCAGCTGGTTAACACCATCATCAGCGGCGAGATCCCCCGCACTGTCATCCCGCTGAAAGAATCCATTTACAGCGAGTGGAGCATCTGGAACGGCTTCCTGCTCGGAAGGCGCGGCGCGGCCAAGAGCCCGCTGGCGCTGTTCCCGCTGATCAAGATAGGCGACACCGTAGTGGGCGTGGACAAACTGGAGCACATGTTCGGCATGGGCCTGCGCTACTTCAAGGGCCATTACCTGGAAGAGAAGCCGCTGGTGAGCGTGCTCAAGGGCGGCATCTTCAAAGAGAAGACCTTCCTGGGCGGCAACATGCTGGCCACCGGCGTGTTCTCCTACGCGGACCTCGCGGCCAATTTCAACGGCATGCGCTTCTGGAACCACATGCTGCAGAAGCGCGACGACGTGCTGGGCGCGCAGCACAATGTGGGCCCGTACCTTACCTGCCAGGCCGGCAAGTGGCTAAAGAACGAAGAGCGCCCGATAGATTTCACCAACTACGTGGACGCCACCATGCAGGAGAGCATGAACTGCTCCAAGTTCGCCACCGCGGCCGGCGCCCGGAAATTCGGCGAAGCCCTGGCGGCCCTGCAGAGCAAAGACAAGAGCCGCATCTTCACCTGCCCGGAGAACCCCTCACTGATGGAGCAGGTGATACAGAAGTACGAGGTAGCCATGCCCGCCGATTCCCCCGGCACCAATGTGGACCACTGGATCATCAACCGCGAGGGCAACGGCAAAGTATCCTACTTCAACGAGTTCTAGGACTTAGCCCTCTAAATAAAAAACACCCGGGAAGCACCCGGGTGTTTTTATTTGCGGCCGCGCAAACTTACTGCGCTACGGGGGGGGCGCTCTTGAACACCGGGCCGGGGAACCAGAAGAGGCGGCGGCCGGCCACGGGGTTGAGCAGCAGCGCGAAGGCTATCCACAGGGCGGTCAGGCCCAGGAGTATGGTCAGCGCCGCTATCGGCAGGGCCAGGGCGGTCGTGCCGGTGACGCCGGCTATGATCTTGAAGACGTACATCAGGTCTATCACCAGCAGGAAGAAGAACAGCAGCCCGCTGAAGAAGCCGAAGCCGTAGGTCATCGCGGCGAAGATCAGCAGGAAACAGATGTCCACGGACAGCAGCACCGCGTGGTCCGGCATCACGCCGCCGGCGATGGAGGTGAGCATCCACCAGTTCATCACCCAGTTGAAGGCGAAGGCCGTGAACAGCGTGCCGCCGTAAAGGTTCTTGTTGGCCAGGCTCATCACGCCGGCCAGGAACTGGCAGCCGCCGCCGAAAAGCAGGCAGAGCATGGCCGCCGTCTTTAGGGCGGCGGGGGTCAGCGTGTAGCCCAGCGCGATCGGCGCCAGGGCGGCGCAGCCCACGGCCAGGCCTATCAGGCCCATCGGCGTCGGCTCCGCGAAAACAGTCTGTACGGTCTGGTTGTTGCTCATTTTCCCCTCCAAAATATCCTTAACAGAGGAAAATTATACCACGGGCGGCGCCCCGGGGATTTATGGTATATTCACTTTTAGAGGGGACTAAAATGAACGATCAAATTGTGCGCACCTCCGCCCTGCGGCGGGAATACGGCGAGGTTACGGCCGTGAAGGACATGGATTTTACGGTCCCGCGCGGCGCCGTGATGGCGCTGGTGGGCCCCAACGGGGCCGGCAAGAGCACGCTGCTGAAAATGCTTTCGGCGGTGCTGGAGCCGACCAGCGGCACCGCCTCGGTCAACGGCATAGATATAAACGAAAACCCCCGCGGGGTGCACGCCGCGGTCGGCTTCCTGCCCGACTTCTTCGGCCTCTACGAAGAAATAACCGTGGGTGAATACCTGGAATATTTCGCCCGGGCCTACCGCGTGCCGCGGAGCCGCCGCGGGGAGGTGATAGCCCGCACGCTGGCGGATGTGGACCTGGCCGGCAAGGCGGACGCCCGCGTGCAGGCGCTCTCGCGCGGCATGCGCCAGCGCCTGGCCATAGGGCGCACCCTGCTGCACGAGCCGCCGCTGCTGCTGCTCGACGAGCCCGCCTCCGGCCTGGACCCCGAGTCCCGCCACGGCCTGCAGAAACTTTTCACCCGCCTGTCGGGCGCCGGCAAGACGCTGGTGGTCTCTTCCCATATCCTGTCCGAACTGGAGGACTACTGCACGCACGTGGCCATCCTGCGCGAGGGCGCGCTGGTGGCCTGCGGCAGCCTGGCCGAGGTGGGCGCCTCGATGGTGAAGCGCCGCCGGGTGCGAGTGAAAGCCGCGGGCGGGACTCCGGCCCTGCTGGCCGGGCTCAAGTCCGTGGGGATAGACAAGCCTTCCGCGGAGGGCGGCAGCGCCTTCTTCGAGTTTACCGGGGGCGACGAGGAACTTTCGGCGATACTCGGGAACCTGCTGGCCGCGGGCCTGAAGGTGACGCATTTCGGCGAGGAGGGCGGGGGCATACAGGACACCTACATGGCCTCGCTGGAGAAAAAAATATGAGCGCGCTAACCGACCTGTTCCCGGAGATCTACCGCTACAAGGCGCAGGACGCCGGCAAGGTGCGCCTGGTCTCCGGCGCCGCCGCGGCCCTGGCCGTCTGCGCCGCGGCCGGCTACTCCGTAGCCAAGACCACCGCCTCCTGGCCCGATTACCTGACCGCCGTAACCGGCATGCAGTTCAATATGCTGGTCTTCTACGGCGCGCTGTGCACGGCCAAGTCGGTGACGCAGGAAAAAGCCGAGCGCACCTGGGACTTCCAGCGCCTGACGCCGCTTTCGTCTTTCGAGATCGCGGCCGGCAAGTTCCTCGGGGCGCCGGTTTTCGCCTGGTTTTTGTTCGCCTGCATGCTGCCGGCGGCCCTGCTGACCCTGCCGATGTCCGGCGAGACCCCGGGGCTTTTTTTCAGCCGCTACGCGCTGGGCCTGTCGTGCGCGCTGCTCGCCATGGCCGGAGGACTGCTGGTCTCGGCCTACGACGACTCCGGCGGCAGCGGCATGGGGCATTTGGCCGGCCCGCTGGTGGGCCTGGTCGGCGTCGGCGTGTTGAACGCCGCCTTCCGGTACGCCGACAGCCTCGGCAGGCCGTACGAGCAGCTGATCACCTTCTACGGGACGCGGCTGGGCGCGGCCGAGGGGCTGATCTTCCTGTCGGGAAGTTTCCTGGCCTTCGCGGCCTGGGCCTTCCTCGGCGCCAGGTACCGCATAGGGCGCGACCTGCTGGAGCGGCGGCGCGCCTGGCGGCTGCCGGCCTTTTTGGTTTTCCTGGCCTGGTACGCGGCCGGCTGGGAGCACGCCGGCAACAGCGGCGAACCTCCTTTCGCCGCCTTGCTGCTGCCGGCGCTCGGGGCTTATATCGCGGCTTTCCTTTCCGGGGAGCGGCGGGAATACTGGCGGCGCTGGCTGAGGGGCGGGGACCCCGCGCGCAGGCTCGACGATACGCCGGAGTGGATAAAGGGCGCCGCGGCCGTGTTCTTTATAGGCGCGCTGCTCTGGCTGGCCTATGTGGTGGCCCTGCCGCCCGGGGGCAAACAGTATTGGCGGATGTATTACATACTGCCCCTGTTCCTGCTGCGGGACCTGATGTTCCTGCAGTGGTGCCGTTTCTCAGGCAGCCGCAGGCCGGAGATGATGGCCCTGGCCTACCTGGCCCTGGCGTATTTCCTGCCCCTGGTAGTGCTGGCGCCGACCGGGATGAACGACTGGCTTATCTTCTTTGTGCCCTACGCGCGGGAAGCGAGCGGCCTGGCCGCGAACGCCGCGGGCCCGCTGATCCAGGCGGTCCTGATGGGCGTCCTGCTCAGGCTGAAAATAAGATCGGCGCTGGGCGGCGGGGCCTGAGTCAGAAGCCGGCGTACTTGCGCAGGCTGACGAGGCGGTTGTAATAGTAGGGGTTGGTGACGGAATCGATATGCACGCCGTTGGTGAAAGAGGCGTGCACGAAGAAGCCCTTGCCGACGTAGATCCCGACATGGTCCACTTTGGCCGTGCCGGGATTCTTCATGGCGAAGAAGATGAGGTCGCCGGGCAGCACGGCGGAAGGGGACAGGTACAGCGTGCGCGAGTACTGCTCCCTGGCCACGCGGGGCAGGCTGAGCCCGGCCTTGGCGTAGACCAGCTTGGCGAAGGCCGAGCAGTCCATGCCGGTGCCGGGGTGCATGCCGCCCCAGAGGTAGGGCGTGTTCAGGAAGGTCATGGTTTCCCGCACCACCTCGCCCCGGGCGTCGGCGATGGTTTTGGCCTGGGCCGCGGGGAGCGGCAGCAGAGCGGCCAGGGCGAAGAAGGCCAGTTTTTTCAGCGGCATGGTTTTAGTGTATTATATAACAAGATCCTGAACACGGGAATGAAAAAGCTCCTCCTGCTATTGCCTCTCCTCGCCCTCTGCCCGGCCCGCTCCGGCGCCGTCGACTTGCCCGATATGCGCAAGCAGGCCGCGTGGGGCGAGAAAGAAAAAAAAGAATTTTTGGGTTTCCTCAAGACGAACCAGGCCGTCCCCGCCGGGCAGGTGAAAGCCGTGGCGGGCGGCAACGGCAACGGGCGGGCGGCCCCGCACAGGGCCCGCTACGCCTCGCTGGGGCTGGTCTCAGACACGATGATTGTGGACGCGGGCGCCGGGCGCACTAAGACGGAGACCACCACGCTCGGCGGCAAGCTGCTGGTGGGCGGCCACCTGTTTTCCTGGGTGCGCTATTACGCCGGGGTTAAATACAATCGCATAGGGCAGGACAAGCTCGACGGCACGCGCGCACACCTGTCCCACCTGGAAGTGCCCGCGGGGCTGGAACTGGCCCTGATCCCGCTGGGTACGCCGCACACGCGCTACGTGCTGCTGCGCGCCGGTGTGTCCTCTCACCAATTTTCCGGCCCGGCGAACAAAGCCGATTTTCGCGCGCCTCTGCTGGGCTGGCACCCGGCGTGGAACCTGGGGCTGGGCTACGAGTGGCAGTTCGAAAATTCCAACTGGCGCTTTCATTCGCTGGCCGAGGGCTACCGTTCTTTTTACCGCTCCGGCAAAACCCAATTTTACGGCCTGGGCGTGACGGCCGGCTTTGTGTATACCTTCTAAGGAGAGATCATGAAAAAAATAGCTATAGCGGTGCTGGCGCTCGGGCTGGCGGCCTGCGGCAAGCCGGCGGACCAGGCTGGAGGCGAGAAGAAAGCCGGGGCGGCCGCCGCTTCCGGGCCCCTGAAAGACGCGCCGGCCCCGGCGCTGGCGCTGGAAAAGATAGTGCTCGGCGACCTCAAGCCCGTCAAAGGCTGGGGCGACCTGAAGGGCAAGGCCGTGGTGCTGGAGTTCTGGGGCACCTGGTGCGACCCGTGCGTGAGCAATATCCCGCACATGAACGAGCTGGCCGAAAAATTCAAGGACAGGCCGGTGGTCTTCATCGCCGTGACGCGCGACCAGCAGGACGTGGTGGAAAAATTCCTGAAGACCCACGAGATGAAAGGCAACGTGGCCGTGGAAGCCGCGTCGGCTTTCAAGGCCTTCAGGGTCAGGGGCATCCCGCACACCGTGCTGGTGGACAAGGACGGCGTGATAAGGGCCTTCTCCTACCCGTCGAGGGTAACGCCCGACAGCATAGAGGCGCTGCTGGCCGGCCGCCCGGTGCCCGGCGAGATAATCACGACTGTTAAGACCTAGCCCCGCGCTCCGCAAATAAAAACACCCGGGAGGTCCCGGGTGTTTTTATTTGCGCGCTTCAGGTTAATGCACGCCGTGCATCCACTTGCGCAGCTTGGGGGTTATCAGCAGCAGCAGCAGCGCGGCGCCCAGGCCGGTGGCCGTCGGGATCATGTAGAAGGTCATGTGGTTGACGGTGTCGTAGTTGCCGGCGAAGAAGCCGCCCACGAAGCCGGCCGCCACGCTGGACAGGAACCAGACGCCCATCATCAGCGAGCCGAACTGCAGCGGCGCCAGCTTGGTCACCAGCGACAGGCCTACGGGGGAGAGGCACAGCTCGCCCAGGGTGTGGAAGAGGTACGCGCCGACCAGCCACAGCATGCTGACCGGGCCGTACTTCTGGTACGAGGCGGCGGCCGCTATCATCACCACGAAGCCAATGGCCAGCAGGCCCAGGCCTATGGCGAACTTTATGGGGCTCGACGGCTCGCGGTTGGTCTCTCCCAGGCTGATCCACATCTTGGAGAAGAAGGGCGCCAGCACCACGATGAAGAACGGGTTGAGCGACTGGAAATAGCCGGCGGGGACTTCCCAGCGCCAGCCGAACAGGCTGATCCACCGGTTGGTCTCGCGGTCGGCGAACAGCGTCAGCGAGGAGCCCGCCTGCTCGAAGGCGGACCAGAAGAAGATGGAGAAGAACACCATGATAAAGATCACGGCCAGGCGCTGCTTCTCTATAATCGTAAGGGTAGACTTGCTGGAGTTGGACGCGTAGGCGTAGACCAGGCCTATCATCACCAGCACGGCAGCCAGGCTGTAGAACCAGTTGGGCAGCAGGCCCTTTATGTCGTAGCCGTTGATCTGCAGGGCGGTGACCACGAGCATGCCCACCATCAGGGTGACCAGCGTTACCGGCACCCAGTAGTCGGTCTTCGGTTTGGCGGGGCGCATCATCTTGTCGCCGAGCATGGACTTATTGGCCCACAGGTACATGGCCAGGCCGATCACCATGCCCACGCCGGCGGCGCCGAAGCCCCAGTGCCAGCCCACTTTCTCGCCGAGGGTGCTGCACACGAGGGGGGAGAACATGGCGCCCAGGTTGATGCCCATGTAGAAGATGGTGAAGCCGGCGTCGCGGCGGGGGTCGTTCTCCTCGTAAAGGGAGCCGACTACCGTCGAGATATTAGGTTTGAAGAAGCCGTTGCCCATGATGAGCAGGATCATGGCCCCGAAGAAGAACGGGATGGGCGGGAAGGCCATGGCGAAGTGGCCGAGGGCCATCAGCGTGCCGCCTATGACGATGGCCTTGCGCTGGCCCAGGTAGCGGTCGGCGATATAGCCGCCCAGCAGCGGGGTCAGGTAGACCAGACCGGTGTACCAGCCGTAGACCTGGGCGGATTTCTCCGTGGAGAACATCAGGTACTTCACCATGTAGAGCATCAGCAGCGCCCTCATGCCGTAATAAGAAAAGCGCTCCCACATTTCAACGAAGAATAAAAGGAATAAACCCTTGGGGTGGTTGTGATGTATGCTCATGGCAGCTCCGTTATCTTCAGGATGTTTTAATTATATATAAATGTGGGCCCCGCCTAATAAGCCGCTCAACAATAATTTAACTATTACGCAATAAGAATAACCGGGCCGCCGCGCTAAGATATAAACGCGCGGGATAACCGCGCCAGATTTAAATTATGGCCACCGAAAACAACGACCAGGAAATTTCAGCCGGAGGCGGACAGCTGCCCCCGCCTCCCGACCCCCAGGCGCCGGTCCCTCCGCCGCCCCCGTCGCCGGAGGCCGAATTGCGCGGCAGGCTGGAGCGGGCCGAAGCGTGGATAGAGGCGCTTTACCGGATGTACAATGAAAGCGCCGAGTCGGCGCAGCTGCGCGGTGAGAAGGGGGCGTCGAAGGACGACCTGAAAAATACCGAGCGAAAAATTTTCGACCTGTCCTCATCGGTGGACGGGCTGAAGCGCACCTTCGCGCGCGAGGGTGAACTGGCCGCGCGGCTGGAAGCAGCCGAGTCCTCTCTGGCCGGGCTGAAGACCTCCCTGGAGGGGCAGCAGGGGCAGGCGAAGGTTAGCCTCGAGTCGCTGGCCACCAAGGACGAGCTGGACGCGCTGCGCGTGAGCGCGTCGGGAAATGCCGCCGCGCTGGACGAAATGAAGAAGCGCTTCGCGCAGTTCTCCGAGGAGTTCTCCGGCGTGGAGCGCGAATGCCGCAAGGCGCTGGGCGAGGCGCAGGGCTACGCCAAGGCCGCGGCGCAGAATCCCGTGGCGGCGCAGTTCGAGGAATACCTGAAGGAATCCGTTTCGCGCCTGAGCGCGAAGCTGGGCGAGGTGGAGACGGCCCTGCACGCCGGGGTGGCGGAAATGTCCGGCAGGATGACGGCCAGCGAAGTGCTTTACAAGAAGATGTTCGCGGCGGCCGAGGAAAATTTAAAGAAGAGCGTGGAGCCGCAGCTCAAGGACCTGGAGGGGCAGCTGCGCTGGCTGAGGGAAAACCTGATGCGCCTTTCCGACGATTATACCGTGGTGACGGAGCGCAAGATCAGGGCTTTGGAAGCCAAAACCTCGGCTTTCGAGGCCATGGCCAGGCGCATGGACGCCATAGACGCGGCCATGAAGAAGGGGGGGCGGATAGGCCTCCCATAATTATATAAGTATAAACGCGTATATATTTATATATACCACAAATCCCAGGACAGGCCGGCCCCCATGCCGGCCTTTCTTTATACATGAGGGTTGCTTCTTAATCATTCTGCAGCTTCCGCGGGCATACCTGGCCGGCCGGAACGCAAAACCGGCGTCGCGCACACCGTGCGCGCGCCTGCCGGTCTCGGGCTCGGCGCTACGCAAGCCTCGCGCGGGGAACTGTCGCTTTGCTCCATCCCGACTGGCTTTTGCTAACCCGGCCGGCCAGGTCTCCCGCGGGTTTGATATTTAATCCAAGGCGTCTGCTGGGGATATGTTATAATAGTCTCCGACGTGAAACCGCTGCTGAAAAGATCTTTTAAATATTTTAAAAAAAATAGTTGACAGGTTTTTTTTATTTGTGCTATACTAATCATGTTGTCGGATACAGCCCCCCACAAAGGGCGCGAACCAAAGCCAACAACCTGATCTTTAAAAGCAAGAAACAACAGTGCGAAACAAAAAAGTTTTTTGAAAAGCAACATCTCAAAAAACGTTTTCTCCGACGGAGAAAATAATAGTTGACAAGGTTCGCAGTTTTGTGATAAGATTTACTTACGGTTGAGAACACAAGCCTCAACTGTGACAAACGACCTGTACCAGTGGAGTGGATTCCACAAAGCTGGATAAGGTTTGCTCTCTAAAAAATTATGTATGAATGGGCACCCTGAACGTGCGAAACAGGGGATGTCAAAAGAGGCCGGGCCTTAAAACCCGTCTGAACTTCTGACCGATCCTGCGTAACATGTTGATGGTGTAATGAACACAAAGCAATTACCTAAGGTGTGATAACCAAGTTGGTTAGAACAATAGTAATAGAGCTAATTAGAACTTCTCCGTAAATGCTAATAGTAAATGGTAAACAGAAATGTTTACTATGAGCTGTTACGGATTTTTTGGAGAGTTTGATCCTGGCTCAGAGTTAACGCTGGCGGCGTGCCTAACACATGCAAGTCGAGCGAAGAGTACCAGAGTACCGGGCTCTTAGCGGCAGACGGGT
>Ga0209000_1001323_pt1 | contig 16248 bp, 18 predicted proteins | sample RifGroD2_FD_183998 | JGI IMG/M metagenome (GOLD analysis project Ga0209000, IMG submission 183998) | Groundwater microbial communities from Rifle, Colorado, USA - Groundwater D2 (SPAdes) (version 2) | ecosystem: Environmental > Aquatic > Deep subsurface > Groundwater | place: Rifle, Colorado...
ATCAGAAAAAATGCGGGGGAAAGTAGTTTCTTGACATTTTTTATTATTTTTAAACTTGGTTAGCGGCGGATAAAAACGCAGGGCAAAATTCCCGCACTTTTCCTATGCCAGACCGTTACCATTTATACTTTTTGCTATGAAAAGACTGATTTTTTTGCTGTTTTTACTGTTTCCAATCTTAATTTTTTCACAAAATTTTGATTATAAGAATTCATTTGAAAATATTAGTAACTGGATTGAAATCAATAACGAAAAAGCTAAATTGGAATATATTAATAAATTGAAAGTTACACATAGTAATGAATGTTTTTTCAATTTCTTTAACTTGAATGAATTCTTTATTATTGACATTGACAGAGATGGATTGAAAGATATTTTGATTACTGGTGATTGCATGATGGATGCTGGATTGACAGCTATTTATCGATATAATGGTACCTATTTCGAAGAACTTCTTAAGGTAAATGGGAAAATTCATCAGGTATCTGATTATGATTCCAATTTACCTTTTTCTTTTACTCTAAATAACTACGGTTGTTGTGGAGGCTTTGATAATGTATTGGAAAAATATATTTTGGTTTTAGAAAATGGAAGCTACAGTTACAAACTTCAATCCCGAGAAAATTTTGTTTTTGAAACAGAATTCCCAGAAACTTACTTTAAGAAACCTATTGCTTTTAAGACAGTGAAAGAAAAATATAATCTTCGCTTTTCTCCAGAAATAGATGATACTTCAGCAATAGCAAGACCATATAATGCTTATGGAAACACCGTTTGGATTTACCCAAGCAATTCCATTGGATTCGCAATTGCAGAAACGAAAGACAAAACTGGAAGAATTTGGTGGTTTGTGAAAATGGATAATAAAACAGCAAAAGGATTGGAATATACAAGTGAAGTTGGAACCAATAGTAAAGAACCAACCTTTTCTCTTGGTTGGATAAGTAGTAATTTTGTTGAAAAGATTGAATAAAAGTACAAATGGTAACACGGCATCTCAAAACATGCGGGGTTTTGGTGGTTTTTTGACATTTTTAATTATCTTTAAACTTGGTTAGCGGCGGATTGGAACGCTGGGCGGAAATCCCGCACGTTTCAAATGCCGAGACCGTTAGTGGCAAGCCAAAAAAAGCTCCGTCACAAGGGATTAGTAAGTTAAAATAACATAAACCATGACAATAGATAATATTATAGCTGGACTAGGATTAATTGGAATAGGTGGACTTTTAAAAGTCGGATTTGACTATTTAATTGCGACTAAGAAAGCTAAAACTGACGCAAAACAAGAATTTAAGGAAAAAAGATATAAAGCGATTATATTGTTATGTTATTCTTTGGTTTATTACGATAGGGAGAAAACGACTTTAATTATAAATCGACCTGATATTCAATCAAAGGAAAGATTAATAAATGAGATTATGGCAGAGTTCATAAATATGTCCCTTTATGCTTCCGATAAAGTTATATACACAATGAAAAAGTTTATTGAATTACAAAATAATCAAGCTTTAAATAATATCGCCCTTTCAATGCGAAAAGACCTTTATGGAATAAGGACAAAGTTGAAAGGAGATGAATTTGAAATAAGCGTAAAGTTTGATTGAATTGAGATTATTTAATGAATGATAAAATGGCCAGCCACTAACATGTGGTATAAAAAATTGCCGGGACAGTAGGTTATTCAAGGGTTGTAGCCCGAATCAAGTTCTTAACGGCTTGATAGGACATCGCCCGCAAACGGCAACTTTTCATACCACCACCGTTACCTGCAACTGTAAAAAATGACCCGCAACATGATATTGAATGAGTAAATTAGAATATAAAATACAAGACGAACTGACAAAACACGGAATCAATTTCGAGACCCAAAAACCTGTACCTCTTGAAATTTATCCTTGGCAGACAAGTCGTTCAATAACACCTCCAAAATGTGACATTTATTTAAACGACTTTGATTTGTATATTGAGATTAAAGGCTTTATGACTTTTCGGGCTGTTGCTAAGTTATCGTATCTTTCACGACAGAATTTCAAATATTACATTTTTCAAGGCACAGAACCACAATGGAATCCTACAATCAGAACTTTCTTGAAAACTTCTGATTTAACCGAAAATAAAGGAAAAATATTACAGGATTCAATTATTAATCATCAAATACAAGAACTAATAAACTTGAGAACAAATCCTGACTTTTTGAATAATGCTTCTCAAATTTCATTGGCTCGCTTGAAAAATTACATTGAAACAAAAATTGACGAATACAAAATATGGAATGGAGAGTGGTTTTAAAATATTAACTTGGAATTGTAACGGAGCGTTTAGAAAGAAGTTTGAAAGTATTTTAGACTTTGACGCTGACATTTACATTATTCAAGAATGTGAAAACCCTAGCGAATCTGGACACAGTAACTATATTAAATGGGCTGACAATTATTTGTGGACTGGCGACACAAAAAACAAAGGACTCGCCATTTTTGCAAGACCAAATATTAAAATTGTAAAATTAGACTGGACAAACAATTTCAAAAATCATACAGTAAAACATTTTTTGCCTTGTAATGTAAATAACAACTTTGACCTTCTTGCTGTTTGGACACATAGAAACAACTCGCCAAACTTTGGTTACATAGGACAGCTTTGGAAATATTTACAAGTAAACAAAGAAAATCTAAACGGAACTTTGATAGCAGGTGACTTTAATAGCAATACAATTTGGGATGAATGGGATAGATGGTGGAATCACTCGGATGTGGTCAATGAGTTAAAAGAAATTGGTATTGAGAGCATTTATCACAAAATGACAAATGAACAACACGGGAAAGAATCAACCCCGACATTATTTTTTCAAAGGAAAATAGAACGTCCTTATCATATTGACTATATTTTTGGACCTGAAAAATTTATAAAACGGACAATTAAATTTGAAATAGGACAACCTGACAAATGGTTAAAATTAAGTGACCATATGCCAATGATAATTGAGTTTAACGAATGAAAAAGACAAAAAACAGCAGCAGGTAACACGCGGTATAAAAAATTGCCGGTTTTGTAGGTTATTCAAGGGTTGTAGCCCGCTTCAACTTTTGTGTAACTTGATAGGAAATCGCCCGCAATCGGCAACTTTTCATACCGCCAACGTTAGGCTTTATTTTAGGAAAACAGAAAATCAGACACTTAATTGCATTTTGAAATAAATCTATTATCTTTGATACTATCATATGATACTATCAAGACCAAATAAATGAAACCACCTTATAAAATATCTGGAAAGATTTTAAAATTAGTTGCTTCGATTTCGGAAAAAATTGGAGAGGTAAATTCTGCACATCTAAATAAACCACCAACAGAATTAAGAAAGAAAAATAGGATTAAAACAATTCACTCATCACTTGAGATTGAAGGTAATACCTTGACCATTGAACAAATAACGGCAATTATTGAAAATAAAAGGGTAATTGGGCCTAAAAAGGACATTTTAGAGGTTAAAAATGCTATTGCCGTTTATGACTATTTGGACAAACTGAATCCATACAATTTTGATTCGTTCTGTGAAGCTCATGGAATATTAATGAACGGACTTGTTGAATCAGCTGGAAAACTTAGAAACAAATCAGTTGGAATTGTTAAGGGCTCAGAGGTTGCTCACATTGCTCCACCAAGCGATATGCTAAAACCATTAATGAATGAATTGTTTGACTATTTAAAAAATGATGAAGACCTAGTTTTAATTAAAAGTTGTGTATTTCACTATGAAATGGAATTTATTCATCCATTCATCGATGGAAATGGTAGAATGGGGAGATTATGGCAAACGCTGATTTTAAAGGACTCCTATCCTGTTTTTGAGTTTCTACCAATTGAGACTTTAATAAAAGAAAGACAAGAACAATATTATGAATCTCTAGGAAAATCTGACAATACTGGAGAATCGACCGTATTTATTGAATTTATGCTTGAAATTATCCTTGAATCACTTGAGGAATTATTAAATATTCAGAATGTAAGCTTAACGAATGCTGACCGGATTAATTTATTCAAGTCAATTGTTAAAAACGACTACTTTACACGAAAAGAATATTTAAAGAATTTTAGAGAAATTTCTTCAGCGACAGCAAGTCGGGATTTGAATTTTGGTGTTGAGAATGGAATGATTGAAAAGATTGGAGATAAAAATACAACAAGATATAAATACAAATAAAAAACAAAGCCTAACACATGGTAGAGTTCATGCTGGTTTTAGCGGTTTTCGGGCGTTTGTGGCTCGTAAAAAAAGTAGGTAGTAAATTGATAGGAAATAGCTTCGAAATCCCGCACGAAACCCTACCATCAACCGTTAGCGGTCATTGTAACAAGACATCCACTTATAACTAATAAACAACTAAAAAATGAATAACCAAGTTCAATACATCAACCCTGACGGACTTTTTAAAAATCCGGCATTTTCACAAATTGTGACAACGCAAGGACACGGAAAAACAATATACATTGGGGGACAAAACTCGGTAAATATCCAAAGAGAAATCGTTGGAAAGGGTGATATTTCAGAACAGACAGAGCAGGTAATGAAAAATATACAAACTGCACTTTCAGCTTGTGGAGCAACATTTGATAATCTTGTAAAATTAACCATTCATATTCTTCAAGGACAAGATTTGTATCGTGGATTTCAGGCATCGCAAAAATATTTGGGAGGTCGTAAGAATCCTCCTGCAATTACAGGTTTTTTCGTCTTTGCATTGGCTCATCCTGATTTTTTAGTTGAAATAGATGCTATTGCATTTATTCCTGAGGGATGAAAATTATAAACCTATTGGAACATAATTTTAACAACAAAGATTTAACCATGATTTACGTTGCCCTTTTAAGAGGAATAAATGTTGGAGGTAATAATAAAGTAGAAATGAAAAAACTTAAAACTACTTTTGAGTTACTAGGATTTACCAATGTTGTTACCTATATCAATTCAGGCAATATTATTTTTGAAGAATTGTCGAAAGAACAAAGTGTTATTAATAGTGAAATAGAAAGAGCAATAAAACAAGATTTTCAGTTGGAAATAAAAGTATTAATACGCAATTCAGAAAATATAGAAACTATTTGCCGTGAATTACCTACCACATGGATAAAGAATGAGATGATGAGAACGGACGTTATGTTTTTGTGGGAGAAATTTGATAGACCTGAAATCATAGAATTACTGCAAATTAATCCAGTTGATAATGTGAAATATTTATCAGGTGCAGTATTGTGGAATGTTGAAGGTAAGAATTATAGTAAAAGCGGTATGATAAAACTTATGGGGACAGAATTGTATAAAAATATGACAATTAGAAATGTTAATACTGTTCGTAAACTTCATCAAATAATGACAACTATTAAAAGATAGAAAACAACGAACCGCTAACACGCGGTCATTGTAAAACGACCTCACCACCGAGACAAATGAAGACAAAATTGAGACAGAAATTAACAAAAGACACTAACACAACTAATAGTATTCGGAATACAACGGAAAATAGTGTATTTGCAACTGTAAGTGGGGAGCTTTATTTGCATTAGGCTTATGGGTCAAATTAAATTTGCAGCATCATTTAAATCTAAAAATATGATGCAAAACTCAAAATCAATTGATGAAAAAATCCCTAAATGGAGTGGCTTAATTTCTGTAGAAGACACTCAATTATTTGTAACTGATACAGGAGGGTATGGACAAGCTATCATTTATCTCAATGGTTCTTATGCCAATCAAGGACATTGGAAAAGGGTTGTAGAAGAATTAGGCTCAAATTACAGGCACGTTTTATTTGATGAACGAGCTCGTGGAAAATCCAAGAAATCACACGATTACTCTTTCAATGCTTGTATAAGAGATTTGAGTACGATAATAAAAGCAAGGCAAATTGAGAAACCAATTTTGGTCGGCTGGTCATATGGGGCTATCCTCGCTGTTCATTGGGTTCACAGTAATCCCAATATAGCATCAGGTATAGTTGCTATTGATAGTGCTGTTCCTTATGGTTTGACAGGCGATGCTGCAAAAGAGAGAATCTATAGGTTATTCAATAAAATTAAGTTGGTTTTACCAATTGCTTCATTTTTTGGCTTGGCTGCAAGAATGAGTGCAAAAAAACATGCTGAAATTAATATTGAAATCAATGAAATTTCAGCCAATCTAGAACCTGTTTTGCTGGAAATTCGAATTCCAGTCAGATACGTTTTAGCTAATGGGGCAAGTCGTGGAGGCGAAGAGCAAGAGTTCAACGCAATGCGAGAAAGTCTTAACCCTCTACTTATTAAAAATCAAAATCTAAAAGTATCGGCAAAAGTGGCAAGTAACCACGAAAATATACTTTCCAAAGACTTTTTGGCTATTGCAAAAACAATTAGTGTTTTAGCAATGGAAACAAACCTAGAACTGAAATTGTAATTTTGTGTTAAACAGAGTAAAATATTATAGCAATGTTAAATTCAAAATCAATAGGCAATAAAATTGCCACGGCAAGAAAGAAAATTAATCTTTCACAAGCTGACCTTGCTCAAAAAGTTTCAATAAGTCCGCAAGCAGTTGGTAAATGGGAACGTGGAGAGTCAATGCCCGACATCTCTAAATTAAATCGTCTTACTGAAATTTTTAGGGTTGACCTGAACTACTTTTCTGACAGCTTTCAATTAAGTGACTCTGCGATTACAAACCACGAATCAATCGAAAAACCGTCTGTTGAAATCTCAAACGGTGAACAAAGAAAACGATTCGGGTGGAATTGGGATATGTCTGAAGGAAATTGGGTTGACGCTGATTTTTCGGGTTTGAAGAACTTGAAAGATAAATTCAGTGCTTCCAATATTAAGAACTGCAAATTCATTAACTCCGATTTATCTGGTTTGACTTTAAATGGAAATGAAATTTTAAGCTGTAACTTTTCATCTTCAGATATGAGAAATAGCAAAATTCAAGCATCTGAAATATCCAAATCTTCATTCAAAGACTGTTCGTTGATAGACGTAGAAATTAATCAAAGTGAAATTAGTAAATGTAATTTCGACAATGCGAACCTTTCAGGGGCTGAGTTTGTAAATTGCAATTTACAAATGAACACTATTGATAATACAATATTAAAACACACTTCTTTTAAAAATATTGGATTATCAAATTTAGTTTTTGGCGGTAACATAGAAGATTGTTCTTTTAAAAATTGCTCGTTCAAAACAGTGAAATTTCAAAATGTGACAATTATTAATACCTTCTTCAAACACAACAGGAAATTTAATCGGGTTGAGTTCATTGATTGCAAAGTAGATAAATTAACTTATGCTTTTTTGAAAAGTAACGGAGCGAGATTGGAAGGCATTTCAATCATTGAAGTAACAACGAACCACTAACAAAGCATTAACAATAATAAAAAATAGAAAAAATGAGCAATATTATTTTTGACAGCGGAATATCACTTGATGGTTTTTTTGCAGGTGATAATAGAGGTCCAAACAATCCAATGGGCGGAGTTTCAGGTAAAATTCATTTATGGACACTTAATCAAAAAGCATTCTGGGAATACTTAGGAATGGAAGGAGGCAAAGAAGATGGTCCTGATGGGAAATTTATAAGAGAGATAAATGCAAGAACAGGTGCATTTATTATGGGAAAACGAATGTTTGAGGAAGGTGAAGTCAGTTGGCCAGAGGACTTATACAAAGCAGATGTTTACGTGTTGACACACGAAAAACGGGAATCTTGGGTTCAAAAAGGAACAACAACTTTTTATTTCATCAATGACGGAATAGAAAGTGCATTAGAAAAAGCAAGACAATCAGCTAGGGGAAAGGACATAAGAATACAAGGCGGTGCAAACACAATTCAACAATTTCTCAATGCAGGACTTATTGACGAATTTTTTATTCACATTGCGCCTGTTTTTTTAGGAAGAGGAATCCGACTGTTTGACGGCATAGACAAAGACAAATATGATATTCAAATCGTAGAAGTAATACCATCAAACCTGACAACTCATTTGAGATACAAATTGACAAAAAAATAAAAACAACGAACCGCTAACAACGGGTATAAAACATTGGGGGTTAGGTGGTTGGGTTGCATTTGCTCCCGTGTCGTGTTTCTTCTCGTGGGATACGGACGCGCCTCGCAAACCCCAACGTTTCATACCCGCGGACGTTAGCGTTAAGTTTAAAGATTTTCAAATAGAGACATTTATGAAAAAACTTTTTTCAATACTATTCTTAATATTCTTAACGAATCTGATATTTGGACAAGACAGAAACTCGATTATATCTGAAATTGACTCAATAAGACAGTTTGGAATTTCCCAATTGAAAGAATATATAATTAATCGTGTTGATTGCCATTGGAAAAATATGCATTCTAGTAACTTGAAATTTGAGAATTGCTTAGACAATATTTTAATCAATGATAAGCCAATAGAAATTGATTATGCAGACTTGAATTCGCTAAATAATTTTCGAGAAACGTTGAGAAGTCTGAGGATTAAGGAAATTATTTGGACTAAGAATTTTATAAATGATACTTTAGGTTGGTTAAGCACAATAAAAATAAAAACTATTAAGACAGGCTTAGAAAATATTGAAAGCCTTACAGACAAAGTATTTAAAATTGTGATAACTCAAGAAAGACATAAAGTTGAGAAAAGAAAACAAAACGGGGAATTAATTTATGAATATCCACGACCAATGAATTATCTAGACATTCATCGGACTGAATTTAATTTTAAAGAATCTGATTTAAATAATAACGAAATGATTGTTTGGGTAATCTATGGAAATAGAAATATTGAATTTGGATTACACACATAAAAAACCTAACGCTAACAGCTGCTAAAAACCATTGGGGCAGACGGTTAGATAAGTTTTATTTTAGTATATTGCATCAATTTTACCGTGGGACGACGATGCTGCTCCGAACTCCCCAACGTTTTTTAGCAGCAAACGTTGGGTGCAATTATACTTTCCAATGAACTAACGATATGAAAAAAGGATTATTACTTGTTTTTATTGTATTCTTCTCTTGCAGAAGTGATGAGAGATTAGAGAGAATAGATAATTTATGGAAATGGTTCGCTGATAATAAAAATGAATTTCAATATAAAAGTTTTGAAGAGTATAATCTTTCAGACTCCCTATATCAGCGAACCAAATTTATTGACCCTGATATTACTATAACTTTCGTTAAAGATAGTCTTGGTAAAACTTATAAAATGATTATTTCTGCTGAAGGTCAAGAGAAGTGCTTTGAAAATGTACAATTAATTGCGTCAAGAGCACCCCATTTTAATGACTTTAAGGTTATTGAATTCACTCCAAGAAACACATCTACAAGAATTGACATCCAATACAGTAATGTGAGTATTAGTAGCGAAGATGTTTTTTTTAGTTACAAAAATATAGAGAATTCCAAGAAAATTAATGTGGACCTATTTGTAAAAAATTATAAAAAATCTAATGCACTTGAAGGAGTTGTATATGAATTGTTAATGCATATTGTTGGTGAATGGGATGCAGTTAAATCTATTAATGACTTGAAATTTCACAACATCAATGATACATTAAATTATAAAGTTCATAGAATTACCAGACTTGCAAAGATTATTGATGAAAATAAATAACTGCACCCAACAGCTGCTAAAACCCAACGGGGCTGAAGCGTAGATAAGTTTTTTAATTGATTTTTAAGTTGTGTTTTTAACGGGGGACAAGATTGCTGCTTCGAACTCCCCGCCGTTTTTTAGCAGCAACCGTTGCCAGTAATTATAAAAAACTGCTACCATGAATTTTTCGAATGAAGAATTATTTAGTATGTATGGACAAAATGACAAATTTGTCCGACTTGAATTTCATCATGAAAGTGAATCCTTTGATAAATTTGGAGTATCCTTGATGGGGACTTTTAAATACATACAAGCTGAGAGAGATTCATTATTACAGATTCTTAGTCAAGAGCAGATACCAAGGACAGAGAAAAAGGTTTTATTTATTCCTTCAGAGTTAGAGAATTTAACAAAAACACAAATTGAAGATTTGGACAGAAATGGTATTTTATGCAGTGATATTAATGTTGTGTATGCAAGTAATTTACCAAGTTCAAATAGATATTCAATAAAAGATAAAAAAGACATCCCTAACACAATTAATATTGAGATTGATGGACGAGACTGGCAGGATTTAAATCAAATAACTTATGGATTTTTAAAATCACGATATTCAAAAGATAAGAACTTATCTCCATCTGAATTAAATCAATACTTTGGCTTACGAACCTACTATAAAGACAATATAACTGACGTTGAATACATTTCTTGCGTTTTTGATTTACAAGGGAAACTTAAGAATGAAATTCGATTACAAGAACTTAAAGCCAAATTTTTTGATGCTCAAATTAGTGAAGATGAAATGCTTGATTTTATAATACTAATTTCAGAGGAATTGAAAAAGCACGACAAAATTATTAAAGCGGAAATACAGAAAACAAATCAAAAATTATCAGACTTAGCCGAAAAATATGGTGATAAGATTGAAAACTTAGAGAAAATCTGTTCCAATTATGAAGAAAGAGTTGTGCTATTTGGAGACAAACTTGTTTATCTTGACTTTGAACGCTTCGTTCATATATATGCCAGACACGTTTCCGAAACCCTGATAAGTGATAAGTATATTGGTAAGACTGTCTTTCAGTATAAATTCGATGATATTATGAGATTAATATCTTTAGTTTTAGGTTCAGCTTCAAATGACATTCAACAACATTTCAAAGAAAATCCTGATAAGCAATATCGAAGAATGGGTACTCGGAGTGTCTATTTTGATGGACACTATTATCGAATTGAAATAGATGAAAAAGGGAGACTAATAACTTTTCATCCTTACAATAACAATGAAGAAAAAGAAAACGATGAAGAAAAATAACTACTGGCAACACGCGGTATAAAAAATTGCCGGTTCAGTAGGTTATTCAAGGGTTGTAGCCCGCTCCAACTTTTGTGTAACTTGACAGGAAATCGCCCGCAATCGGCAACTTTTCATACCGCCAACGTTAGGTTTAAGCACGGGCAATTTTTTATAATGACAGTTTCTAGTGTTTAAGGGCTTTCGGTGTTTAAATAAATCTTGAAAAAATAGCTCTTTTTGTGGTTCGTCGATTTTGATAAATCAATTCTCCGTGATAAAATTCTTTTATCACGTGGATATAAAATGAAAAGTTTGCCGTCGATTTAATTTAAAAACAAGGCTCTCACCATTTAATCTTGCAAGTAAAAGGTTCGTGCTTTTTGATAATTTATTACAAAGCTTCTGCCCTATCCGGTTGAATAAAGCTTTACCTGGTCATTGCATTCGTGCTGAAATTCTTGTTCATCGCTTTTTGATAATTCAAAATGGCTTAGCCTTGAAACAATGGTACGGCAAACTTTTAACTGATGCCTTTATCTCTCGCTCGTAGTTTCGTGCCTAAAACCTAACACGGCATCAGAAAAAATGCGGGGGGAAGTAGTTTCTTGACATTTTTTATTATTTTTAAACTTGGTTAGCGGCAGATAAAAACGCAGGGCGAAATTCCCGCACTTTTCCTATGCCAAACCGTTAGGTTTAAGCACGGGCAATTTTTTATAATGACAGTTTCTAGTGTTTAAGGGCTTTCGGTGTTTAAATAAATCTTGAAAAAATAGCTCTTTTTGTGGTTCGTCGATTTTGATAAATCAATTCTCCGTGATAAAATTCTTTTATCACGTGGATATAAAATGAAAAGTTTGCCGTTGGTTTTATCCTAAAAACAAGGCTTTCACCATTTAAGCTTGCAAGCAAAAGGTTCGTGCTTTTTGATAATTTATTACAAGGCTTCTGCCCTGTCCTGATTAATAAAGTTTTACCTGTTCATTGCATTCGTGCTGAAATTCTTGTTCATCGCTTTTTGATAATTCAAAATGGCTTAGCCTTAAAAAAATGGTACGGCAAACTTTTAACTGATGCCTTTATCTCCCGCTCGTAGTTTCGTGCCTAAAACCTAACACGGCATCAGAAAAAATGCGGGGGAAAGTAGTTTCTTGACATTTTTTACTATTTTTAAACTTGGTTAGCGGCAGATAAAAACGCAGGGCAAAAATCCCGCACTTTTCCTATGCCAGACCGTTAGGTGCAATATGAACAACGATATAACATCACGATAATATGAATCAATCATGGTTTGAAATGCAAGATTTGAGAAAACGCAAATTGGATAATTCAGTTTGGGTTTCTCTACGTGCAGAAAAATCGATACGAAACGATATAGGTTTTGGTAAAATTGGTTACCAAGAAGAATTTATTGGTCATGGTTCTTTAATGATTCCTATTGACAAAAAAGCTATGACTGAAAATTTAGATTGGAATGACATTGGAATTAGTCATACTCATGGACTTAACTACATAGGTGGGGAATATTCACAATCTGACAAATACAAAAGAGATGATTTTGAAGGAATACATTTAGTACTAAATCAAAGTTATGACAATAATTATGACAACAATGAATGGCACTTACATCAAGATTTAGTCATTAGTTTGGGATTAAAAAGAGAAGGAGATATTTGGATATGTCCAAGAGAAGGATATGTTGAAGTTGCAAAACTTGAACGTGATGAAGAAGGAACACCCAAACTTCTTCAAATTAAAAATCAATTTCTCAAAGACTATTTGTGTGCAAGAGGTTGTGGATTATACATAACTTCTTATTTCAGTAGAGATGAAATATTTGACAATAAATCTGTTCTTTCATGGAGTGAAGATTCTAAAAATGCTAAAGACGGTAAAGACTATTGGGAGTGCAGAGTTTTAGAAATCCATGAAGGAGGATTTCCTTTTGGACAAAAAATTGCTGTTTCTCATGTTGGTCGAATTGACATTGATGAAAATGAAGATGTACCTGATATGACTTCCTTTCCAACAGACACAAATGTAAAATCTGAATTTTATGAAAAGAGCTTTAAAGGGAAGAAGTTATATCGGATTATGGCTGAACTTTGGAAATACGAATGGATTAATCCAGCCAAAACAAGCCCGATAGTTTTAGGTGATGAACAATTAATTAATGTTTATTACATAGTTGATGCCACAGGAAACAAAGAAAGTGGAACGGAACTGACAAAAGGAGGGAAATGGCTTTGGTTTAAACCCGATTTAGTTTCAGCTTTATTATCATATCGTGGTAGCTTTTTAAACTGGTATACAAAAGACACTGGAAGTGTTTCATGTGCACCTGCTTGTGGAATCCATTTTGGCATGAATGACTTAGGTCTAATTACAGTCTATGCAAAAGACATCGGAAATTTGCCATTATGGCAACAGCAAATTTGGGTAGGATATAATATTTCTCCAGAAGGTGGCATTTCGAAAGAATTACATGCGTCTCAAGTAAAAGCCGAACCTGTCTCTACCCCTGCTCCCGAGGCATTTATTGAACGTGTTATTAATGAAATAAATGAAGCAACTAAAAAACAACTAAGTATTTCGTTTTTCAGAGGACACAATTCAATTAATGATATAATAAATTCAATAAACAGGTTTAGAGCCGTTGATGAAAAAGGTTTATTCTCTCTGGCAAAGGATATTGCAAGAATAATTGTAGACGATATTGACGTGGAATCCCTTCAGAAAATAGCAATTCCTCCAAAGAATACAAAATGGGGTTCTTTAAAAACTATTGAAAACCTTTTAGCATTAAAAATGCCACAAGAAGAAGCAAGGAAAACATTAAGTCCATTTGTTGGAGTTTACGAGTTAAGACATGGTGATGCTCATTTACCAAGTAGTGATATTGAAAATTCGTTTAATTTGATTGAAATAGACAGAAGTTTACCATCAGTAATACAAGGTTATCAGATGATTTTCGCATGTGTTGACAACCTACATATAATTCTTAGAATTATTGAAAAATGGAACGAAATAGCGAAGGAAAAATAAAATACTGCACCTAACAATGTATATACAAAATAGGCGTGACAGTAGTAAATTCAAGGGCTGTAGCCCGCTTCAAAATTATAACGGTTTGATAAGTTTGAAGCCCGCAATCGCCTACTTTGCATATACTCAACGTTAGGCGTAATTTTAGGTGCTAAAATAAAATTTTATCATATGGAAGAGTTTCTTAAATATTTTGATAGTTCAGGTACATTAAATTTGATTTTTTTAGTTCTGACAATAATAAGTATTTTATTAGCAATCTATTTTTATATAAAATCAAAAAAAGATAAAAAACCTGTTTACAGTATAAAGACAATTCAATTAATCGAAGATAATTTATCTTCAATTGAGAATTTGAAAATATATTACGGCAAAGACAATGTTGAAAATTTAAGTATAACAAAGTTTGCATTTTGGAATGCTGGTAGAGAAACAATTAATGAAAATGATTTTGTAAAAGTAGACCATCTTAGAATTGAAGCTAATGAGAATATAATTATTTACGATTTTAAAGTGGAAATCCAAGATGAAAGGAATAATTTTCAAATTGAGAAAAATGCAAATACTTCTTTACAAGTATCATTTGATTATTTAGACAGAAATCAAGGTATTGTATTGACAGTTTATCATAATGGAAAAGAAAATTCGGATTTAAAAATATTAGGTAGTTTTAAAGGTGCAAAGGAATTGAGTTTGGGTGTTGAAAGAGAGAAGATATTTAATGCATTATTAAAAAATAAAATAATTATATTTTTTGAGAATTTAATTAATAGTGAGAAACTTTCTTTAAGAATATTAGGTTTTTTATCTTTTTTCCCGATGATAATTTATGGTCTTGTAGTTATTTTTCCTGCAACTTTGATAGATTCAATTTATGATAGATTATTTAATAAATCTCCCAAAGAATTTTACTTAAAAGAAGATTAAAACTACGCCTAACATTGCATCAGAAAAAATGCGGGTTTCAATGGTTTTTTGACATTTTTAATTATCTTTAAACTTTATAGCGGCTGACTGGAACGCTGGGCAAAAATCCCGCACTTTTCCTATGCAAGAACCGTTGCCAATAATTATTTAATCGAAACAAGATGATAAAGTTACGAATATTGATATTTTTTTTGTTTTTTTTAACTTCATGTGCAACGATAGTTAACAAGAAAAACTATAATGTTTTTGTTTCATCAAATCCTCTTAAGACACATATCCAATTTAATGATAGTATTTATAAACTCCCAACGAATCTTAATATTGAACGTTCAAAAGAAGACCTATATATAAAATTGTTAACTGATACTTCGACAAAAGATTATATTATTAAATCTTCTCCAAATTCAGCTTTTTTATATGGGAATCTTGTGTGGCTATATACTTGTCCTGTAGCATATTTTATAGACTTTACTAATCCAAGAAGATTCTATTATGGTAAATCAATTTATTTAAATCTGTATGATTCGACAAGTATTATTCGACCAAAAGTTTCAAGGATTTATTATGAATATTTCACAAACTCAAATCTAACAAATAAAGGTCAAATCAATTTGATAGTTTCATTACCCTGGGTTAATAATTTCTATCAATATCCAGAAAACGAACCTTTAAAAAGTAATACGGGATACTGGGGACTCTCCGTTGGGTTGGACTACTACTATAAAAACAAGAAATTTGTAAATTTTTCAGCATCTGCTGTAATGGATTTATTCGTACCAGTTATAGCTAATGTTGACTATGGTGATGATCATGAATCAATGAATTCAATCAGTTTTAATTTTACTGACAACTTTGAATCTGGACGATTCTCTTTTGGATATGGAGCAAATTATTCAATAAATACTTGGGAACATAAATATTATGAACTACCTGAATCTCCGTCTCCGATCTACCATTCAGTAAAAAAAACAAAACAATCTATTGGTTTGACAATAACTGGTTATCATCGTTTTTTTAAGCGAATTTATCTTGGAATTGCATATAGACCAACATTTATTAATATTTCACCGACAGTAGATTTAAAATATGAGCATGTTTTAAGTTTAGACTTAGCATTTAAATTTAGAGTTAAAAAATAACTATTGGCAACACGGCATCTCAAAACATGCGGGGTTTTGGTGGTTTTTTGACATTTTTAATTTAACTTTAATTTTTTAACGGCTGATTGGAACGCTGGGCGAAAAACCCGCACGTTTCAAATGCCGAGACCGTTAGGTTTAAGCACGGGCAATTTTTTATAATGACGGTTTCTAGTATTTATGGGCTTTGGTGTTTAAATGAATTTTCGAAAAAATAGCTCTTTTT
>Ga0209000_1001327_pt1 | contig 16238 bp, 24 predicted proteins | sample RifGroD2_FD_183998 | JGI IMG/M metagenome (GOLD analysis project Ga0209000, IMG submission 183998) | Groundwater microbial communities from Rifle, Colorado, USA - Groundwater D2 (SPAdes) (version 2) | ecosystem: Environmental > Aquatic > Deep subsurface > Groundwater | place: Rifle, Colorado...
AGCATATGAATTTTATTATTGAATAAGTTTGCTTAATTGTTGCACTGTATTAACTAATTCATATGCTGAATAACCCACCAAACCTACTCCTACAACAAACATTGGCAGTAAAAACATTAAATTCACGCTCCTTTAATATATTTCGTTGACCATATTATTAACTAAAACAATGTCGATTATACATGAATATTTGTAAAAATCAGGACAAGAACCCTATATTAGCACCCTATATTACCATTAATACACCCTAAACCCTACAGACCGCATGAATCAAGGGTTTCAGATTTCAAAATCTAGGTCTTCTTAGTAAAGAGGCATGGGGAAAAATTAAAATTTCAAGGAGGTTTTATCGTGGAAGAATTTAACCAGTGGTCAACAAAAATTTGTTTATTATTATCTGGGCTAGGAATTGGTTTAGCTATGGTGATGATCGTTTGGGCTGGTGTCATGGATATAATTGGCAATGGCCAATGGAAAACACAAGCCAAGGAACTTAAGGAATCGGTAATACGAGGATGTATAACTATAATTTTAGGCCCATGGGTTGTGAAGATCCTCTGGACAATACTTAAAGGAATATTTCCAACAATGCCAAAATTTTAAGATTAAAATTATTATAACTTCATAAAGGGGATGATTCCATTGCTCACTGTTGGAGAAGCAGGAGATGCTATAATTAATTTTTTTATCACACCTCCATCCCTAGAAGCAAAAGAAAAAGTACATGATTCATTATTTAATCCCCCATCCCCAGAAACAGTTCAAAATGTTAATGATGCTTTATTTAATGCACCTACACCTCAAGACATTTCTACAGTAAATGGAAGATTAGAACATTTTATTACTGATTCTCTAGTTCAAAACTTTACACAATTATTTCTTCATACGCCTAATGTATTAGCAGAAAATCCTACAATATTATCATTATATTATTTCTTCTTAAAGATCATAATGACATTCTCAATAGCAGGAATTGTATATTTTGGAATTATGCAAATTATGAATAAAGGTAGTAAATATCAGAGTACAGAATATATTGTGAAGATAGCTCAATCAATGGTCATTGTAAATATTGCAATAATTGCACTTCCAATGCTAATAGATGCAACAAACAAATTTACCATTGTTATTCTATCTCTAGGTGGTTCAGAAGCACAAATGGTAAAAGCTTTAACTCCACAGTATGGTTTAGGTCTAATTATATTCACTTTAATTTTTGCAATGATATTAGTCAATTTAATATGGTTTTATTTCATGAGAATGATTTCTATTATGTTTCTAGTTGCTACAGCACCTATATTTTTCTATCTATGTTTATTTCCAAAACATCAAAATATGAGACAGGTATGGATTGATGAATTATTAGATAACTTAATTGCTCCAATTATTCATGCAATTATTATGGTAATTTGGTTAGGATTTGAGTCTTCAATATCAAAATCAAATCACGGAGGACTTTATCATATTATGCTTTGTATATCGGCAGGATCATTTATGCTTAAAGCACCTTCATATGTTCAACAATGGATTAGTTATGGACACCAAGCTCCGAATCCAGTACAAATGTTCCGAGAGATAAAATATGGATTAAGCCCTAGAAAACTTATCGGATATAGTGGATTTGGTAGAATGGGAGGTATGATGTCTTCAAGAAGAGGAGCGAGTAGAAGGAGGTAATTTAATGTTAAATACTGAGATGTTTGACACAAATCAAATTATTGAAATGAAGGATGAAATATTTTATGGACTTACAGGGAAACAAACTATTTATTTAATAGGTGGGGTTATACTTGGATTATCAGTTTTTAATACAACTTTACCTATTTATTTAAAATTATTTATATTACCAAATATTGGTATTCCTACAGCAATTCTTACGAAAACAGATATAGACCAAGGAGTAGTATCTTTCTTTAAATTTAAGTGGAAAGGAATGACAAAACAAAATGTTTCGATATCAACTTTACCCAAAAGCAAACTATCTTTTAGCAACAAAAGAAGATCAAATATTGCTCAGATCCAAGTTTAAATATTTGCTAAATTCTCTAAATGATTCATCAAGAATAATTTGTAAAACTGATTTAAATTATTTAAACAAAGATACACAAATAAATGAATCAAGTTATTATCTACTTACCAATTCTAATATTTGTGAAAACCTACGTAATTCAGGAATGGATTATAATCAATCTGAATGTTCAGCTTCAAGTAATATCAAAATCAAAGAATCTAGGAAATATATTTCTATTACTGAAAATGATGAAAAATATTTTGCTAAATTAATCAAGGTTATCCAATATCCTAAAATGCTTTCTGTGGGATTCATAAACAATCTAATGATTCCTTACACTGAGATTGCTATTACTATCTTTCCATTGCCACAAGAAGAGGCTATAAAGGCCGTAAAAAAACGATTAGATACTACTGAAGCAAATGTAAATTGGAAAGCCTCAAAGAACCCAAATCAAGAGTTTTTTGTTGAAGATGAAATTGTAGAAAAGTTACAAAAAACAATGGTTGATCTTATAGGAAATGAAGAAAAACTTTGCATGATTGGATTATATATCTTAATTAAAGGACAAACACTTGAACAATTAGAAACAAAAACAAAGCAAATATCTATGCTTTTAGATGGTATGCAAATAAGATTCAAGTTTGCTAATTGTGAACATTTTAATTGTTTCAAGAATTTCAGAGCATATAAAGAAATTGATTATGTACAAGATTTGAAAATCTTTCTAACAAGTGCAATTAGTAATTTCTATCCATTTGTAAGATATGTTTCTGATAAAGGTATTACTATTGGATACGATTATCAAAACCATCAATTAATTAAAATTAATTTTGCAGAGACATTTAATAATTCATTTTTCATCTTTGGAATTTCAGGAAGTGGCAAGAGTTTTGCAGTAAAATCAATTGTAAAGAAAATATCTGCATATAAGAAAATTTATATTCTTGATATCACTGGTGAATATGTTAAATTATCTTCAAAAAGTATTGTTATTATATCTAAGGATTTTGAAAGATTCTTACTCAAAACTGAATTTAAAGATTGTCTTATTGTAATTGATGAAGCATGGGATATTTTAAAAACTGATGCAGTTATAAAGAGAGTTGTAGCAATTGCTAAATCTCTACGCAAGAAGGGAGTGGGAGTGATAATTTGTACACAAAATTTAACTGACATGTCTAAGGATGATATCGAATTAATTATTAAAAATTGTGCTAATACTTTAATCCTTCATTTAACCTCTTTAGAACTTCAACATATTAGTAATTACATGAATATACCTTCTCATATTATTGATTATCTATCTAGAATTGAGAAAGGTCAAGGTTGGATGACCATAGGAACTAAGCAATATGCTTTTAGACCAATATTCGATGATAAAGAATACCTTCTATTTAACACCAATTATGAGGAAATGAAAGGAGTTGAATATAGTGGGAGATAAAATTAATAAGATTAAAGACTTAGCCATTAAATCGGGAAAATATTCTGCTCTTTATAGCAGTAAATTTGTGTTAGGATGTCTTGGTTATACAGTTCAAATGATTTCAAATGGTATTTTAGGTCAAGGTATTCCAGATTATAAATTGCCTAATTTGAAGTTTGATTCAAATAAAGTAGATATTGAAGATAGAATTGTTTTAAATCCAAGTAAATTCCTTCTTAAAAAATATGGTTTAAATCTTGGTAGTGATTTTTATAAATCTAGTAATATAATTAGATATCCAATAAATTGTTTTGATGATCTGTGCAAAACATGGATATACGTAGGAGATCCAGGCTGTGGAAAAACTACTCTAGCAGAAAACCAAGGTATTCAAATTGCAGAGATAAACAATTTACCAAACTTTAAAACAGCAGGATTTTGTGCTATTGATGTAGCAGATGGAATGTTGATTGATAATATTATGAATGGTTTACCAGAGAATAGATTAGAAGATGTTATATTTCTAGATTTTTCAAATAAAGAATTTCTCCCAGGAATTAATTTATTAGAATTTGGAGAACAAGTAGAAAAACAATATCCACACTTTATTCATGGAGAGATAATATCTTTCTTTAAAGGTAGGTTTGGTGAACAAATTGGATTTGCATCTGAAGATATTTTAGCAAATGCTCTAAATGCTGTTCTGAAACAAACAGATTATCCTAAAACACTTATTAGTATCATGCAAATGCTTTCGGAAGCAGAATATCGTGAGAAAGTATTAAAATCACTGAGTAAAAATAAGAGGAATTCTTCAACAATTAGATATTGGGAAAAGTTTGAAGGGCAATCACCTTCTGTTAAAAGAGATATGATTAAACCAATTATGAATAAAGTTGGTAACTTGACTACAAATGATTATTTAAAATCCATTATATGCCAAAATCATTCCACTATTGATTTTAGAAAAATAATGGATGAAGGCAAGATACTTCTTATAAAAGCACCTAAAATTGCTGTAGGGCCAATAAATATTTCAATTCTAATACCTTTAATCCTATCTAAATTTTGGATTTCAGCATTGTCTAGATTTGATACCACTGACAAAGATAAACGTAGACCATTTTTTTTAATCTGCGATGAACCTCAGTCATATTTAAACTCAGTAGGAATTGAAGAAATGTTAACTGAAATGAGGAAATATAGGCTTGGACTTCACTTCTTCTTTCAATCTCCTGAACAAGCACAAATTCAAACAGTAATACGAATGATGTTAGAAGTTCGTCCACAAATTATATCATTTTCTATTGGAAGAGGGGGAGCACAAACATTATCTAGAGAATTTGAAACAGGTGATTCAGAAAAAGATATGGCTAATAGATATGCTATTCTTAATCTTCCTAAATATCATGCAATGTGTAGATTCTTATACAAAAGTGATAAAAGTGTAATATTACTTCATACTAACGATACGGCAAAACATTTACGTAAGAAAGTACCTGATATTGTTATTGAAAATAGTCAAAAATATTTACGTCCTGTTGAAGAAATTCTTGATGAAATTGCAGAATTTGATTATATTCCAGAACCAGATTTTAATACAGAGGTGAATCATAATGAACAACAAAGATTTAATGTTGAAGAAGTTGACTTCAGGAACAAAAAATCAAAATCTAACAAACCGCGATTTAGAGATTATTAGAATTGTTAGAGATTTACAAATTGTTTCTAGAAGTCAAATTCAAATTATGTTTTTCCCTACTAAACAAAGTTTAACTATCTGCAATCGCAGATTAGCAAAGATTGAAAAATTAGGATTCATTAATAGAACTCCTATTACTTTAAATGGTGAATCATTAATTACTGCTGGAAAACTTCTTTGTTTAGCAGGGGGAACCTACATGTCTAAATTACCTTCTGATTATACACATCAATTATTAGTTAATGAGATTTATGCTTTATTAATCAGGGAGCAGAATTTAAGAAAAATTATTATAAAGCAATATAAACCTGAATTTGTTTACACATTTAAAGATAATGATGGAAAAAGATATATTTTTAGGTCTGATATTTTTGTAGTTTTGGATAAAGATGGAAATGAAACTGCTGTTTTATTTGAAATAGATGCAGGGACAGAAACTAAGAAACAATTGAGAGATAAGATTAATGTTTATGAAAAAGCGTCATTGGCAGTAAAGGGGTTTCCTCAATTATTTTGGTTGGCAAATGAAAAAGGATTTAGAAAATTAATTAGTTTGGACAAGGTTGTTAATATTGCAAAGGTAGAAGAATTGAGGGAAAATTTTTATTTATGGACAAGGTATCCTGATATGAAAAGGACAAGGTTAATTCCTGATATTGTTGTTTGGAAAATATAAGAGAATGAAACAGAGGTGTGATTAGATGGGATTTTTAGGCAATCTGATTAGTAGTTTTAGCAAACAAGAAATTGATGTTGATGAATTAGTAGATTTCATAGTTGAGGAAACACATATTGATAGAGGAATTATTGAAATTATTTTAGAGGCAGAAGATATTTATTTAAGAGAAAAAGGGATTATATATTAGATTGAAGAGTGATAGATGTCACTCTTTTCTTTTTTGAGATTATTTTTAATAAAATTTAATAAAAACTAGCATTAAATATTTGCAATCTCATAAAATATCATATATTATGTGTGAAAGGGTTGATTTGAGATGATTTTTAAATTAGTAGATAATCAAATGGAAAATATAGGAGGTAATGATATGGCAAGGAAGAATAGAGTTAATTTACAAACTCAGACTCAAAATGAAGAAGTAAATAGAGTTATTCAAGAAGTGAAAGAAGGAATGGAATTGACTAAAACTGAAACTGCTGTGGGGTTTGAGAGTCTGAATGATTCGTTAAATGAAGATGAAGATGAAGATGAGGATATGGTACAGCAACATGAGATGGAATTAGTTAAGGAAATGGAAAATGAGAGTGATAGGATTTGGGATAGAGGGAGTCGTGACGGAGTTATTGGGGCTAGTGGGGAGAATAAGGATGAGAGACCACCATTTGGGAGTTTGAGTAGTTTGAGTGAGAATGCTAAATTAGAAGAGTCAAATGGGAATAATCAGATTCCGAAGGATGAGTTTAATGAAACTAGGAATGAACTTGAAGCAAAGAGGATAGAGAAGGAAGAAAAGGAAAAGAAGAAATTAGCAAGAGATTTAAAGAAAGAAACGAAGCAGAGATTAGAAAAGTTGAATAATTCAAATGAATGGAAATTTGAGAACACAGTCGAAATTAGTCGGAATAAAGAAACTTGTAAATACCAAACTGTTGCTAGTGCTGAATTTCTTGGGAATCTCCTAGATCGAAAAATAGCGATTTATGTCGGAGATTTGCAACGTGGATGGAAGCATAATAGTAAGAATGATTTAGTAGAGGTAAAAAGTGAGAAGCAAATCAAACTCATTCTTGACAGTCTATTGCACAATCGAATGCACGGAGGATTTATTACCCTCAATCTCAATCCAAATGATGGTTATGAAATTAATTTTAATGAAGAAGATGGTACTATCTCAGGTTCTATAGATCAGAAATTACAGATCCTCGATGGAAATCACAGATTAAATAGCTTCTCACGCTGGGTTAAATTGTATAGGCGTAATCCAGAATCAGTACCAAATCCTGCTGATTATTATATAAGTGTCGTTATTGAGACGCTTAATGATGACGATGCTAAAAGTCTGTTCTCAGAATACGCAACAAAGAGTTTAAAAATCTCAAAATCAAGAGGTGAATTTTTAAACGTGGAAGATTATACAAACAAACTATGTAGGGACATCATGAAAAAATCTGACCTAAAAGTAGAAGTTATTTCTACAGCAATTAAGGCCACCTCAGAAAATATTATAAGTTTTGGAATCCTTTCGAAGAATATTAAAGATAACTATGATCCTAAGACAAAACTAGATGTTGAAGAATTAAGTAATTATCTCACTATGTTCATAGACTCATTGATTTTTACCTTCCCTAAATTCATGGCTAGTAAAGACTTAACTGAGAGGGTGGAACTTCGGAAGCATAATCTGGCAATGGAAGCACTCAGTTGGAACGGATATTTTAAATTAAGTACCAAATTGCAAGGTAAAAGTCGTGAAGAGATATTGGAAATTCTTAATAAATTTAATGATAAAGTTGAGTACAAAGGTTGGAGAGGTAGTTTCTTAGATAAAGAAAATCCTATCTTTAGAAGAATTATGCGGGAGGGATTTAAAATTATTAATACTTCTTCATCGGCAACTTGGGTAAACAAAGTATTTATTGAATATGTTTTAGAGGGTAAAAGTTTAGAGGAAATGGGAAACGAAGAAGTAAAGTAATTTTGGTAAAAAATAAGGCATTTACAGTTAAGTAAATGCCTTATAATATTTATTCATTGCTTTTTAAATACTCTTCATAGAACATCCAAACCATTTCTGTTCCATCTTGTAATTTTGCATGGTTAGTTTTGTGCCTACAACAGTATCCTATTCTAGTTTTAGGGATATTATATATCTTTGATGCTTCTGCGATACTTTTAAAAATTTCTCCAGTTGTAATACATATTACTGACTTACATGTTTTTTCAGTCATTAAAAATAAATTATTTTTTGACTCTATTTTAGGGTCATAGTCGCACCATCCTAACTCAGCCCCTTGTTTTAAATATTTTCTAATTGTTTGTACACTAATATCCATTTTATATTTTATCTCTTTAATATTTTTAATTCCACTCTTCCACAGATCACAAATTACCTTAACTAGATTACTACATCCTGCCTCATGACATTTGAGCCAATCTATATCATCTTCTTTAAAATCTAACAATCTAGGTAATTTACTATTCATTATACTATTTTTGATCCATTCTAATTTAGAATACCGACAATTAATTATTATGTAATCTTTAACTTTATTTTCTCTAGCCAACCACTCTTTATCAAAATCATTATCTTGTATTTCTTGTAATGACATTTTCCAATTACCTGAAAATTCTTCATAGTGTTGTATTCCATGAGTCTCAATTATACAATTGAGGTTGTCTATATGATTGTCATATCTATAATCCTTACACCATTTGAATGTTGTTTTAGTTAATTGTGTTTGGAATTCTTTGTTAAGCAATTGTTCTAGAAAATTATACATAAATTTTTCTGGATAACTTATCCAGTCTGAGCATTTAGGGCAAGAAAATCCATGATTATTTAAAGTATTAAAAGAGATTACAATGCCTGTGTATCCTATTAATTATGTATGTTTAGATTGTGGATATCTTATGTTCTTTTTAGAAATCAATATTGATTTAGATAAATTTAAAACACCTGAATAATTTATATATATTATATTAAAACTCCTAACTGCCAACTAAAGCAGTTAGGAGTATCTTTATTTACTGTTATTTAACCTTTTCTAGTAACCGTTAATTCACAAACCTTCACATCTCCAAATTCTATAAGATGATCATACAAACTCATTCCAAAACCTTGAGTATTAATATATACTTCATATCCTTTAGTAATAGCCATATCGTGAATCATATTAGCATAACTTTTCATGCTTATTGGTTCTTGATATCTTCTAGAATACAAGGCAACTAATTTCTTATCAACATATATTAATACTTTATTACTATCTCTACCTTCAGTCCAAATGCAATCAACATACATTGGTTCAGTGCATTTAATTTGTGGTTTTAATCTTGTACTTTGACTAATTTTATGAATCATATCTAGAATATCCTTTTTAGTTTTTACATCTTCCTGTGGAGTCGTCATAAATTGATATTCTAGTTCAAACATTGATCTAATCATAAATCCCATATCACATGGAATAAGATAAATATCATTCCATAGTTTACATTTTTCCTCAATATACTCTTCTTGTGTTTAATCCTTCTTTCAAATTTTATTTAGTAATTAATTTCCTAAATATTCTTTATACTTTTATATAATTGCCCAATCATTTCTAACAAGTTTTTTCTTGTCAATACAGTATCTTTTGTCTTCGCAATAGCATCATATTCTTCTTGCAACCCAATCAATGAATCCATTAAGAATTTATTAGCAGGAGTAACTTGAAAGGATTGATATAATTCATATTTCCTATTAATATCTTCCTCTGAATCTTTCTCTTTATTATTCTCTTCGGGTTTACTCATAATAGCATGCTCTTCATACCATTGTTTTATATTGCAATTATCCTTGATTTTATCCATCATACTTTGGTTAAACATTCCAACATTCATACCAGTCTTATAATCCTCATTTAAAATATTAGTTGTACAATTTCCATATAATTTTTCCAAATGAAAATCATAATTATTAGTTGTAACAAATGAAATTGTTCTATTCCCAGTAATGTTTTTTAATGATGTCGGTAATATTCCATCAAAGAATATGTAATCAAAATTCATTACATTATGGTCAACAGGAATCGTATGCCAATTAACAATATTTATAACTTTAAAATCATAAAAGACAATTCTCATATCTTCTTTAGTCATATGAATATCCTTAATTGAGTTCTTTAAATCGTTATTCATTTTAAGTATTTCATCTAATTTATTCTTTAAGGAATTTAACCAATCATGTTTTCCTCTAAGATATAAAACATTTTCTGGTCTATTTTTAAGTATTGTTGCTAAAATAGTATATGTTGCTCCCAACCCTCTAGACCAATTACAGATTAACGTATCTCTTCCTGATTTAATTTGAATTGCTTTTTGATAATCAAACATTGTAATATTAATATCTTCCCATTTTACTCCGTTATTTAAATTATAATTATTAAACTTTGTCATTTTTTAATTCCTTCTTTCTCTCACATTTCACACAATTTTTTGTTTTTGAGAAGACATATATTTTCATATGTCTTCTCCATGTTTGTTCTCTTAATGACCAGAATTAGATGTTCTTTATATAGTTATCCAAAGTGTATTGATTTGTTTATCTCCATTTAGATTAGTACCTTCCATATATTTAAACATTTTTGGATATAATTTGCTCAATACATTAACCACTCCAACAGAATCCTCAGTAATTTCTACTGAATAATTTTGAGGATATTTAATCGTGCCTTCTTTGAGATTCATATTCCCCTTATCATCAAATTCAATTGCTTTATCTCTAGGCATATCCCTCTCAATCCTACATATTTTATCAGTAATTTTAACATAAGCATCGCTCAAACATCTATACTGATCATAATCTTCTTTACAAGTTTCCATTAACTTATGTAATTCTTTAGATTCTGCAAATAGAGATGATACAATATATTCTACAAACTCTTCATCTCCTTTTAACATATTATATTTATACATTTGATTAAGACTATCATACAATTTTGATAATGAATCGACCATTTTTCTATATGGTCTAAAATCTTTAATATAAACACGATATCCTACTGCATCTTGACTTAAACCTGAGTTTTCCATTAATTTATTCTTTAAATCCTTATCTTGTTCAATTTTACGCATATTCCCTAATTCTGTTAACATATATTTAATATCTTCCTTGATTGTTTTAATCATAGTTTCTTTCATTATTTTTACTCCTTCTAGCGTTTGGACGCTACCCTTATTTATTAATATTTTCGGAAATGCTTCCCATTGCTTTACCAATAATTCTCCCTGAATCTTTTGTAGTATTTATAGCATTAATTACGTTCCAAACCTTATGATTCCTAATTAATCCTTCTCCATTTTGCTCCCATACAGCAACTTGTTTAACTTCTCCTGTATGATACTCTGAGTGTATAAGTTTCCAATCATACATTTCAAGTAAATTCAATATCTCCTTAACCATTTTTATTTCATTAAATGCTCTATTTTCATCAGATCCAGCATATTCATTAAAACGATTAAGTCTAAATTTAAGCTTATCTACAACTGTTTCTATGCTACTTTGGTTTTTAAAAACAAATTTTAATAGATTGTTTTTCAAATTACTTAGTTCTTTACTTGTTTTAGAAACATTATCGTAATCTTCATCGCTTTTTGTTTCTCTCCATATATTCATATATTCCTCTTTAGTATTAACCAATTCCAAATATCTCTCAAAATCTTTTACTTCCATTTTAACTTCCTCCTTAGTGGTCGGTCACTACCCATTTTGTTTATAAATTCTTAACTACACATAAATTATTTCCCAGAGAGTGTTACCAGCACTCTTTTACCTATCATCTTCCTTACTCATCAAAGCCATAACTTCACTCTTATCCTTCTGACCACCAAGTATCATTGCCCAATTATCTCTAGTTTTTTCTGAAAATGTAGGCCATACTGATTTTAATTCGCTGTAGAGTTTTTCCATTGTTTATCACCTCCTTTCAATTGTAATTTATACAAAACACTCGAATGAAAAGTGTTTAAATATTAAACTCCAAGCATCCCAATACCTATTTTTATATAGAAACACAAACCACTATCTTTTTTAATTAAAATAAAACAATTGTCAAATCCAATCTTAATTGGTTTTTCTTTAATCACATTGGTTGTTAATGTATGTTTTTGTAGTATTTCGATTTGACTATTTAGATATTTTTCAACATCTTTTAAGATAGTATTGACCAATTCTTTTAAAGTAATTTTATTTCCCCTAAACCTACGTAGGTTGCTTTCTAAATCAAAATATACTATTTTTGTTTCTAAAACAATATTACCGTCAATTATTTCTCTTTTGTAAACACTACCATCCTTACTTAGAATATTTAAAGTGCATGGCTTTGAATTAGAAATACGGAAATTTAAATTATTGCCCCAAGATGAATTTCTGAATTCAACAATATTGGAGAGATATGAAATAAATTTATCTAAAATAATTTTTTCTAATATTTCCTCTAATATTTCATGTATTGTATATTCGTAATTCAAAATTCCTGGAATATTAATTTTATCCCAATTGTTTATATTTGATTGCATTTCATCTATTAACAGTTGCCCAATCATTTGTCTAAATTTAGATTCATTAGCATTCTCTTCGCTTAAGATATATTTTGCTTCTTCAATTATGTCGTTAATTTTATTAGGCATATTTACACTTCTCCATTCATTTTATAAATTTTGGTTTATTTATATTATTTATGCATTTGATTACTTTGCGGTTAAAAGCTCTGAATTTGATTTTACATATTCATTGAATTCACCTGATTTATATCGTATTTTAAACTCTTCGAATTGTTCTAGTGTATTATCTCCTTTACCATACTCTCTATGAAATATTTTATGTATATCTTCGTTTAAACAAGCTCCTAATCCGTATTTATAATGTAGTTCTTCGCATTTATCACTCAATAATCTAAGTTCCTCTAGACTATATTTATTTATTTGTTTGTATATAGGTATCTGTAGATTATTAAATGTTTCTTTAATAATTGTATTAAATGAATAAACATGATGAATAATTAAATTATTTTTAGAATTACTTAATAAACATTTATAATTAGTATCTTTAAAACTGTCCATTTTCCACTCTTTTATTGAATTGCGCAAATGATTAGATATTGAACTAATTCCACCTTTCCAGTTATAATTATTTATGTTGCTGGTTTGACGCCTGTAATTTGCAGATTGTGAATAATGTTTAACACCATATTTTCTTAAATTAGTAATAATAGTTTTCCTTCTCACCTTTTCATTTTGCAATGGGCATATTACACCATATTTTTTTAAATTAGTTTTTACTATCTGATGTTTAATATATTGTAATTGATTAACATCCGATACGCCATATCTATCTATTGTGGTATTAATAATTTTATTTTTAAAATCTTTTACTTGTAATGCATATTCAAACCCATATTTTTCAGCCATAGTATTTCTCGATTGTTTTTTAATAGCTTCTGCTTGAAACACATTATCCACACCATACCTTTCCTGACAAGTAGCCTTATATCTTTTTTTACATTCATTTGTTTGAGAATAGTTTTCAACGCCATATCTATCTAAATTGGTTTGCTTTGACTTTAATTGAACTTCTTTTAAACTTTGTGTGCTTCTTACACCATACTTCAACAAATTGCTTTCTATTGCTTTTTTACCTTTGCATTTGATACATGCATCTTTTTTAATAATTCCATTAATATTTCTTCTTAAATAATCATTAAAGGTAGGAGTTAACGTATTTTCTTTACAATAGTCACATAGGCACTTTATTTTTATCGAACTACCACGTTTTAAATCCAAAACATTTACTTCAAATTTATCACCCATTCTTGTGAATTTATATCCTTTAGATATAAAATACTCTTTATTATCTTTTCTCCATTTTTCCATTTTGATTTTATCTAATAACATTTCTAATTCTCTCCTCCTGATCAGTGGAGGCGTAGCTACGCTATGTAAACTTGCAAGTTCTCAACTGTTTATATTTTATTTATTACTTTAACCAAGCTTTCTAATTCAAATGTCTTTCATGCCTTACTGGTATATACCCATCTATAAAAGTCATTATGTTTACTTTGTTTCTTACACCAAAAAATTCCCCAAATATCTTTTCTTTATCAGAATCAGATACATTTTCTAGTGATAATTGTATATTTTCTAACACTTGATTCAGTGCAATAAAATCATTCGTTAAATTTTTCATTATCTATTCCTTTCTTTTGATTAATCTATGTATTGTTTAACTAATTCGCATCTTGCTTCAATATTCTCCAATTCGCCATCTGTCAATTCTCTCATATAATCGACTATCTGATTCTTACAATAGATACAATTTTCAGTAATACTAATATATTCACCATTATCTAATTCTACCAAATGAGCTTGCAAATTATTAAAAATTATTACAAATTATTACAAACTTTACACCTTACCCAATAATAGGTTTGATTATCTTTAGTTTTATATCCTATTTCTTTGAACCATTTTTCATTAGTATATTGTTTTAGGTTAGTTACTATCATTACTCCCTTTTCACCTCGCTTTCTCTTGTCCTAACTATACCACATCTGATTGATGTTAATAATTTTACTGTCTACTCTTAATACGTCTCATCAAAGATTCATATTGAGTTTTATAAACCTTTCTAATTACACTTGAAATTGATTTATCATTAATCCTACGGCATAAACTATGTATTCGCACATATTCTTCTTTTGTAACAAATAATGTTTTTTTCATTTACAATCCTTAATCATAATAATCAGCCCAATGCTCTGAATCATAATGATAAATATAAATTGGATCATCAATAATCATTTTACTCAATTTTTCTAACATTAAACTAATTTCTTCACAATCACAAGGAATATTATATTTAGATTTAAGGTAATTCTTGACTTCATTCAGAAAAATCTTATCATAATAACTTTCATCCATTAATTTTCTCACCTCACTTTTTACTCTCTCATCATACCACTAGCAACTAATGTTTGTCAATGATAATTTTATTTTTATATTTAAGAAAAGGAGAAAGAAAAGGGAATTTTACTTCCCTTTATTCTCTTTCCGACCACTCCATCTAATTCTTCATAAACTCCTCAAAATCATTCAAGCAATGAGATTTTACATATGCAATAACTCTGTCCACGAATTCGCGTGTTAAATCAATAGTAAATGTTAGGTCTTCTTCATCTTCATCATAAATACTCCCAATGTCATATTCCGATATAATATGAGAAGTTTTCTTAGTAAAATCAGCATACAACATTTTACTTTTAGTTGTTAACTGTACTTTTTCATTTAGATCATAATATAAATCTACACTTTCAAGATTTCCTTCTAAAACCTTGTTTAATACATTAAATATAGTGGCATTTAACATAAAAATCACTCTCCCATTATGCCAATTTAACCCTTAAATCTAAATAAAAATTCTTTTTCCGTAGGTAATTTATCTAAATCAAAACCAACAACATATTTAATAGGATAATAGACAGTATCTAAAACAGTAATTGGTTTTAATTGCTCTTGTATAAAATAAAATCTTTCATTTTCATTTAATGGATTTCTATTAGCCCCTTCATATACCTCAAATGTATTCTTATCTAAATCAATTACATAACCCCATCTACATGATAATGAATCATTAGCAAAATTAAGACTATTCCTCAGTTTTAATTGCCGATCAGAATCTTGAATCAATCGAAGAATTCCAGAACCATTATCTACTGAATGTTCAGGATATAATTCTTTGTATTTGTTTGCCACTTCAACAGATACCATTGTATTTGGTTCTGCTCCGATTTCAATCCATGTTTTGTTTTGTTCTTCCTCTGTGGCAAAACTTAATGCTTCAATTTGATTCTTGAATTTTGTTTTATCCATTTCATTTTTTAGAAAATCTAATATATCTACCCCTTGACCACTTGGTTGCCCATCCCATTGACCATATTGAGCAACTTTGTATTCATCATTATTAACTACACAAATTAAATGTCTTGTTCCCATTTTACATTTCTCCTTTAATTACCCATCTCTGCCTCAGATTCTTCTTTCATTCTCATGGACATCTTAAAAGTCATATAATCAGATATCTTATTATCTTCAATCCACTTTTCTAAATCTTCATTTGCTTTAATCATGTCCCCAATATCACCATTGGCAATAATTGAATAGAAGTTGCAATATTCTTTGTATTGCTCTTCAGTATAAGAAAATTGATTGTTTCCTTTATATTCTTGTATCGGCAATTTGTATTCTAATACCTCATGTTTAATTCCAATTTCAGTATTCTCATCCTTTATAAAATAAAGGGGTGTATCAAGATAACCTTCGACAACAATTTTTATTGCATCTTCAATCATTGGTTGATTATCTTCTGGGAATTCATCAAGATCAA